>Ga0307476_10000113_pt1 | contig 83715 bp, 69 predicted proteins | sample atmos_gasesECM2C_2_FD_203314 | JGI IMG/M metagenome (GOLD analysis project Ga0307476, IMG submission 203314) | Hardwood forest soil microbial communities from Morgan-Monroe State Forest, Indiana, United States - atmos_gasesECM2C_05 | ecosystem: Environmental > Terrestrial > Soil > Temperate... | reverse complement strand
CCGACGAGCGCCAATACTACGCCCGCGCGCTTTGTCTTCCTGACTACGGTCAAAGCCAAAGAGCGTCTCCGTCCCGCTCTTGCGCCCGGCAATGTTGAAAAAACCATGGCTGCTCCCGTCACCGTCATCGTTGCCTGGGACACGGAGTTCCACGAGAAACTCCCTAAGCTCTTCCCGCAGAGAGATATGCGTTCGATGTTCCATGGCAACCCGGCACTCATTGAAGCCACGGCATTCCGAAATAGCTCACTGCAAGGCGCTTACTTCATAATCGCTGCCCGCGCTCTTGGCCTCGATTGCGGTCCGATGTCCGGATTCGACGCCGCCAAAGTCAACGCCGAGTTTTTCCCCGATGGAAAGTGGAAAGCCAATTTTCTCTGCAATTTAGGCTATGGAGACGCGACTAAACTCTACCCACGCAACCCGCGATTGTCCTTCGACGAGGCTTGTTTGATTTTGTAAGCGTTGGGTTCCGCATAATGACGGCTGAGTTACGCTCGGGTGACCCGAGACCGCGGAACTGTAGTAAAACTGTATTACCGGAGAGGTGGCCGAGTGGTTGATGGCTCCGGTCTTGAAAACCGGCATACCCGAAAGGGTATCAGGGGTTCGAATCCCTTCCTCTCCGCCATTCTTAAGTTTGAACTCCCCTGCTTTCAGTACGGAGTAACCACCGCGTCTTCGGGATAGCCCGGCATGCCGAACTCGGGAACGTCGAGACCTTGTTCTTCCACCTCTGGCGCCACGCGCATACTTTTCGCTTTGTTGACGCACCAGAAGACGGCGTAGGTTGCACCGAACGCCCATGCGGCATACAGAGTTGCTCCCATGAGTTGGCAGAGGAACTGGCGGGTATCGCCGTGGAGCAAGCCGGTCACGCCCAGGCCCGCTCTTCCCAGGTATGAGGTTGCGCCGACGCCGTTCCATCCCGCCCCGTAGGTGCCGTCGGCGAAAATGCCGACGCTGACGGCGCCCAGCCAGCCGCAGTAGCCATGTACCGAGATGGCGCCGCAGGGGTCGTCGATCTTGAGAACCCGGTCGTTGAAAAGGACGCCGCCACAAACCAGGCATCCTGCTAATACACCGATGACTACCGCCGAAGTCGGGGACACAAAGGCACACGGGGCGGTGATCGCAACTAAGCCCGCCAACATTCCGTTACACGCCATGGTTATGTCGGGCTTGCCGAACCAGATGTACCACAACAACATTGCAGCTGCCGAGCCCGCAACCGCAGCGAGATTGGTGTTCACTGCAACCACCGAGATGCGCAGGTCGGTCGCTCCGAGAGTCGAACCGGGGTTGAATCCCATCCATCCGAAAAGTAAAAGGAACGTCCCGGTGACGACGTAGACGATGTTGTGAGCGGGGAAGACACGAATCTTTCCGCCGGGTCCATATTTCCCCAGGCGTGGACCCAAGATGATGGCGAGAGCCATGGCGCAGAAGCCACCCACAGCATGCACCACGGTTGAGCCGGCAAAGTCGACATAGCCGTGGCCAAGATTCAGTGTTGAACCGACTTGCGAAAGCCATCCCCCACCCCATGTCCAGCAGCCGGAGATCGGATAAAGAATCGCGCCGATGAAAAGCTCGCAAAGCAGAAAAGCCCAGAAGGTGATGCGCTCACAGACGGCGCCGACGATGATGTAGCCGGCAGTCTCCATGAACACGACTTCGAACAGGGTTAAACAATTGCTGGCGCTGTCATAGGCCGGACCGACAAGAAAAAATCCCTTCCCGCCGATAAAGCCCCACTGACCGCTTCCCACGAGAAAGTGGTTGAGCGTAGGGATGCCGCCCAGGTTGGTGGGTGCGGCATTGATGGCAACCGCTCCAAACTGAAATGCATATCCGACCGCGTAGTAAGCCAGGAAGGCGAAGACGTAGGCCGCGAAGTTCAGCATCATCAAGTGGGCGGCGTTTTTCTTTCGAACCAGCCCGCAGGTGAGCAGGGCAAATCCAGCCTGCATGAACAGGACAAGGTAGCCGGTATTCAAAGTCCAGGCAAAGTTAGTTGCCACTCGAACGTGACCTACACTGTCCGCGAGTTTCACGGCGAGCGGTTCCTTGGCCGACTGAGCCTGATAGTCGTCGAATGCCTTCTTGTTCGCAGCGTAGTCCGGAGCCGTCTTGTCTGTGGGCTCGGCAACCACGAAGGGATTGCCGGCGGCGTCCACGGCGGCACTCTTGTCTCCTGTAGCTATACCCGACGGATCTGGCTTCGGCGCATCGTCTGCGAAGCAGGGGGCGGCAAGCCCGGCGAGCAGTCCGGCGGCTAGAAGAATGGCAGCACTGGCCGACACCGTCGCCGATAAAGCGGTTGATAATCTCGCCCATAGTGTCGCCCTTGATGTCCCCCTCAATAGCGACAGGCGCAGCGAGTGCCTGCCGGATCCTATTCTCATGTCTGGTAGCTCCTGTTTCTAAAGGGTGGGCAATTCTCTGGCGGTCGTACCTGCGCGGGAGCGGCGGCGCCAAATGCCGATGCAACCGCACCCGTAAGTACCTTGCAGCAAGGGCGGACCTGGGAAAGCGACCCGACCCCGACGAGCGCCAGTGCGTTCAATCGACAGTCCTCTCCCTAATCCGCAGACAATAAAGGTGCGCTGCAGCTGAGTCCAATTCATATTTCTTATAGCGCGGATTAGATGCCGCAATAACGCCGGGGGAGCGAGTCATCTCTCTGTTCAATGTCGCCCTCAGAGCGCGAAAATCGTATGGAACTTAACTGCTTGGCCTGACAAGTACTCCGGTTTTATTGCTCGACGAGAAGGCCCCCTGTGCAACTGCTTGCACAGTACGCAGTAACCTCAGTAACCTCCGACGTGGCACAAAGTAATCATTTTAAAGGCCTTAGTGGCACCTTGGGGCCATTCTCCCCCGGCCCGGCAATTGCGATAGTACAAGTACGGGTGGCCAATACTGGACCCTCACTAACGTCATGCGTACAAACTGGATTGCCGCGATTCTCAAACATGGGCCAGTGATTCTGCTGGCATTCCTTGGTTTCAGCCCCTCGGCTCTATCACAAGAGGTCTCTGTCGCGCTGTTGCGCCCCAACGCCATAGAGCCAGCTCCTATGGCGCCCGCTCCCATGGTGAGCACTATCCAGCCTGCGACTCTGCCCGAAGCGGCCAGCCAGCATCGATTTTGGGACCGTGAAAATAGCCTGCTCTTTGCCACAAGCGCCGCCTTTAGCGCTGCGGATTTCGTTGTCACCCGCGACAACCTGCGCGCCGGCGGGCAGGAGTTGAACCCCGTGACGCGAGTGTTCAGCGGCAGTACCGCGGGACTTGCGCTCAACTTCGCGGGGGAAACCGTTGGTGTGGTTGGGCTCAGCTATGTTTTCCACAAGACTGGCCATCACAAACTAGAGCGGGCAGTCTCCATGCTGAACATCGGCTCCTCGGCCGGAGCCGTGGCGTTTGACCTGGCTCATCGATAGAAGCGCCCTTCAGAGAACTCCCCTCGCATTGATTCCTGTCGAACCGATTCCGCGTTTTTCCGCCTCGCCACGCCGGAACACCCAAAGAAGTAGGAATACGGCTCCCAACGCAATGAGAAAAAAGATGATTCCACCCTCACGGTGAAGTCTTCCGGTGAGGAAACTCGGATCGACGCGGGTGGCGAGCATCGCGATGACAAATATGCGAAGCCCATTCTTGACCACCGAGAGAGGGATTGCCACAGCTACGACCAAGGCTTTTCGCCACGGTGAGCGGAGCAGAAGCTGTGCCAGCACCATGGTTGTGACCAGCAACATCGAACTCGAGCGGATGCTGCTGCACTCCCGGGCAACCTCTACCGTCAGCCCTGGGATGTGCACCAGAAGGCCCTGCTGCTCCACCGGAACGCGCGCCACCACGAACAGAAAATGTGCAACCGCTGCAGAGCCTTGTTGCAGCAGGATTACGATGAGGTTCAGCACGAAGCCGGGAAGTGGCGCCATTCCGAACAAGAAACAAAGAGGAAAGAGCTCACGCCGGAACGCACTGGTGCCGAAACAAAGAATGAAAGCTGCGATCCACCACACCACCAGCGCCAACATGTTCAACGAGAGCCGCTCATCGAAGGGGATCGCCACTACCCTCCACCTCACATAGAAAGTCACCGAAGCGGCTACCACCAGCAAGACTGAACCCAGGCTCGCTGAACCCAAGCTCACTGAACCCAGGCTCGTAGCCAGTCCTGAGGAGGGGTTGGGCGCTTTCCAATCCAGAAAAATCAAGGCTGCGCTCATGGGGAGGATGAGCAGTATGTGCGTGTATTGGTCGTCGCGCAGGGCCAGAGCGAAGGAGGACGTAAGTGGGACCCACCAGATCACTACGGAGATTGCGCCCAGAATGAAGAAGGCTGTCAGCGGCAACAATTTCAAAACTGATTCTCGGGTCGGGGTAGTCGGCACGAGCTAATTCTAACCCGCTCGGCGGCGCAGCTTTGGCGGACTCTGCGAGAAACCCTGCTTTCCGGCAGCGCTAGGGCACTACTGCTTCCACGCGGTTTGAGTAACCACTTTCCTTCCCCTTCGAGTTCACCGCGGTGGTGGCATAGTAGTGTTTAGCGAAGGAGATGTGTTTGCAATAAGTTGCGCAGGCGACTTCGGCGGTGCAGGCGGCGGTCCAGGACCGTTGGAACGATCCGCCTGAAAGCTGTTACGCACCGTCGACAATTTACGGTCCGCCGATTGAACTCCCTATGCGGCCGCTTGCCTCTTTACCACGCTGGGGAGTTCCTTCTCACTCGTGGTAAGCGCGCGAACCTCCGACGCCATGCAGATGACGAAGCAGGCGAGACTGACTTCGAACAGATTCCGCTTTGTCAGGCTTACCGACATAAATAGGGCTTTGGCGATATTCAGTTGCACCAGCCCCCCGCATAACAGCGAAACCCATCCTACGTAATACGTAATCCTTCCCACTAAGTGGAGCCTAGCAGATCGATCCATGGCGCTACCCTCCTGGTCTCTTGACGGTATTTCGAACCTTCAAACATGCCCCGAAATAGGTGCAATCGACAGCAGGCGAATTGTACACCCACTTGTCAATTCCTAGTCCAATTAGTTGGGGCTCCGAAGCCGCGGCTCACACCTTCGGTTCTGAGCCGGGTCAATGCTGCTAATATTTGCAATCTCCACCGAAGCGCCTCTCGATTGGACCCCTGCACGAGGCCGCGAACCACTAATGCAGGCCGGCTGGCTCCCGGCATAGCGGCGCGAGCGTGGCGGGGGCAGAAGGATTGCTCTGCCTAGGAATTGCGGCGGGCGCTTCGTTGGAGACGATGCTGGTAACCCCCTTGGCACTGATCGCCCTTACCACGTAATAGTACTTCTTGTCGTTCACGACCAAATCGTCCGCGCAACTGGTGCCGGGGAGGGGGGCAGTGTTGAGCAGTACCGGCGATGAGTCCTTCTTCTTTACACCCCGATAGATGCAATAACCGACAGCCGCAGCGTGCTTGGAGTCGGCAGGGGCGCTGGCTCTCCACGAAAGAATCACCCTATGCCCGTCTTTCTGCGGGGGCGTCACTGGTGCCCCGGAAGAGCCCAGGCTAGGGCAAACCAGGGGTGGCGCCGGAGGGGGGCTCGTGAGTGTCCCCGCTTTCCGGAGCGCGTCCTGCCGAAGCGCTTCCTCCAGTCGCTCGGTCGGCGTCGGTTTGGGAGTAACTAAGCAGCTTGTGCAGCCGACCTGCAGCGCGCCGCCGAGAGCGAGCACCGCAACGTGGGCAAGGACCCGGGTGTTTGGCCTGACGCCAAGCCGGCTGATCATCGCATAGATTCTCGGTCAGCAAACTCGCGTGTAACCGAGCCACATGTTACCTGCGAGTTTTGATTTCATCGCTGAGTGTGCAATTCTACATTCCGTAAAGTTCTCGTGGAGAATAAAAGAGCTCGCATGGTCAAGCAAGACCAGTCTTCGAATCAGGCGTCCACGAGTCAGGCACCCATGTTCAGTATCATTGTGGCCGTTTATAACGACTGGACAATGCTTGATGGATGTCTGCAATCCTTGGCCCGGCAAACCAACGGACCCGGCTTCGAAGTCATTATTGTGGACGACGGCAGCACGGAAACTGCCCCAGAATTTGTTGGCGCCTCGCGAGGTTACCCTTCGACAATAATCCGGCAGGCTCACGAGGGGATTCCATCTGCCAGAAATCGCGGAATTCGGACTTCCAAGGGCACGGTATTGCTATTCGTCGACGCTGACAGCAGGCTCCGGACGAACTGTCTGGAGGTCTTGAGTTCGACCATCGTCAACTCGCCCCAGCATGATTGCTTTCAACTTCGGCTTGTAGGGAATTGCTCAAACCTGGTGGGAAGAGCCGAAGAACTCAGGCTTATCACGTTTCAAAACCACATGCTGCAGAGAGACGGTCGCATTCGATACTTGAACACGGCGGGATTCGCTATTCGACGCACGCTGGTGGACATCGAGGCCGGAGTCTTCGATCCCGCCGCGCTGAGGGCTGAGGACACTCTCTTGTTGGCCAACCTGATGCAGCGCGGAGAACTTCCCTGGTTTGTTCCCGATGCAATCGTCGAACATACCATCCCACTATCTTTGATGGGCTGCCTCCGAAAGGATATTCGGTCCGCATATCTGGAAAGAAGAGCGTACGACATCATCGCCTCAAAAGGCGTGAGAATTCGCGTGACTCACCGGGAACGTCTGCACATGCTGGCGTGCATGTGGAAGGCTGCCGGCCAGCCGTCGATCGGAAGATCGGCCTGGTTTGTGCTTGTCATGAGGCAGGCGCTTCAGCGGACGATCTCTTTTGTTCACAGGTGTTTGCGAGTCGGGTCTACCGCCCCGGCATAGGATCCGTTTGTAACTCTTGCTTCCAAGCTGCAATTGCAGTCGTAACTCGGAGACTGCTTAGTTCTTGTATAATTACAGTAGTTCTCGAGGGTCGGTAAGTATCCGGCCGTCCTCGTCCCCTCCATTTTCTTCAATCGGTTGTCAGATCGTAGTTGGAACGGTATGACGGAGCGATCCCAATGAAAGCGGGCGTGCGAGGAATAGGCGCTTTATTGACTTGCCTGGCGGCCGCGGCCCTCGTGGCTTGCTCGCGCCCCGTTGCGAAGGTCTCCGAATCCTGGGATCCGAAAACAGCTGCAGCGTATCTTGACTACCGAGAAGGCTGGTGGATGGAGTGGACAGGGTCGGCCCGCGATCACGGCACTTTCTGCATCTCGTGCCACACGGCCTTGCCTTACGCTCTCTCGCGACCCGCCCTCCGCGCTTCCCTCGCGGAACAAGGTCCGTCAATCAATGAACGCAAACTGATCGAGAATGTCACGAAGCGCGTGCGTCTTTGGAAAGAGATCGGGCCCTACTACAGCGACCAGGGATACGACCACAAAACCGCCGAGTCCCGCGGGACCGAGTCGGTTCTCAACGCGTTGATCCTTGCCAGTTACGACGCCCAGAGCGGACAACTCAGTGACGATACCCGCACCGCTTTCGACAACATGTGGGCGTTACAGCAAACCGCGGGAGAAAACCGGGGCTCGTGGCTCTGGCTCCAGTTCGATCAGGAACCTTGGGAAGCGAATGACTCGGCCTACTACGGCGCTGCCCTGGCCGCGAGAGCGGTGGGAATTGCACCTGGAAATTACGCGTCGACGCCTGGAATCCAGGACAATCTCGCGCATTTGCGGGATTATCTGAACGGGGAGAGCGCGGCGCAATCGACCCTGAATCGTGTTTTTTTTCTCTGGGCTTCCACCAAATTGCCAGGGCTTCTGGCGCCGGAACAACGGGACGCTATCATTAGCGAAATCCTCAAAAGGCAACAGGCAGATGGCGGCTGGAGGTTGGCTTCAATCACCTGGAGGTGGAATGGTTGGAGCCTTCGGTCGCTCGAAAACATGTGGCTCAGGGAAGACGGGACCCCCATGGAAGGCAAGAGTGACGGTGTCGCCACCAGCCTTATGACCCTTGCGCTGCAAGAAGCGGGGATACCCCGCGACAACGCACAGCTTGAACGTGGACTCTCCTGGCTGAGGAGCAACCAGAATGCGGCGGAGGGTTTCTGGCCTGCGTCGTCGGTGAACAAGCGACGACACAAGTCCTCTGACACGGGACGCTTTATGAGCGACGCGGCCACCGCTTTTGCCGTTCTCGCCCTGACGGAAAATCAGCGGACGGCGAGCCAGGTGGCATCAGCATCCAATCATTGAGCAATGCCCTTCCTTAAACTACACAGGAGCCTATGAAGAACTGCCGCCAATTCTATATTGATGGGAAGTGGGTCGATCCCACTGAAGCCCACGACTTTTCAGTGATCAACCCCGCCACCGAAGAACCAATCGCGACGATCTCGCTGGGTACTGCCGCAGACGTTGACCTCGCCGTCGCTGCGGCCAGGCGTGCCTTCGAAAACTATTCGCAATCCAGTCCGGACGAGCGCCTGGCGCTTCTTCGCCGGATCATCGAGGTTTATCAGTCAAAGATGGAGGAGATGGCTCAGACCATCTCGCGGGAAATGGGCGCTCCCATTTCGCTATCTCGAAAAGCGCAGGCTCCCGCCGGACTCGGACACTTGTTGGAAAGCGTGAAAGTGCTGGAGCACTTCAATTTCGAAGAGCTTAAAGGTTCGACGCTCATGCGAAAAGAGCCTATAGGAGTGTGCGGACTCATCACCCCATGGAACTGGCCCATGAACCAGATCGTCTGCAAAGTAGCGCCTGCTCTCGCGGCGGGTTGCACCATGGTTCTCAAGCCCAGTGAAATTGCTCCGCTCTCCGCATATTTATTTGCGCAGATTCTGCATGAAGCTGCCGTTCCACCGGGCGTTTTCAACCTGGTAAATGGCGATGGGCCCATCGTCGGCGCCGCGATTGCCGCACATCCCGACGTAGCCATGGTCTCCTTCACTGGGTCCACGCGAGCCGGTGTGGCTGTAGCTGTGACAGCCGCTCCCTCGGTGAAGCGAGTCACGCAAGAACTCGGTGGCAAGTCGGCCAACATCATTCTCGAGGACGCGGATTTTGACAAGGCAGTGAAGCAAGGCGCGCAAGAATGCTTCCGCAACACCGGGCAATCCTGTAATGCGCCTACCCGGATGCTGGTTCCGCGCCCCAAGATGGCCGCTGCAGGGGTGGCCGCGCGGCAGGCCGCCGAGGACACAAGAGTCGGCGATCCGCTTGGGGAAAACACTGGCCTTGGTCCGCTGGCAAGCAAGGCCCAGTTCGAAAAGGTGCAGCGCCTGATCACCCTGGGTATTGAAGAGGGTGCGAAGTTGATCGCAGGTGGTCCCGGCCGTCCCGAAGGGATCAGCCAAGGCTACTTTGTAAAGCCAACCGTCTTTGCGGACGTCAGCAACGACATGACCATCGCTCGCGAAGAGATCTTCGGGCCCGTTCTTTGCATCATCCCCTACGAGAACGAAGACGACGCGATCCGAATAGCGAACGATACTCCCTATGGGTTGTCGGGTTTTGTAACATCGGGAGACAGGGAGCGGGCGGGCCGAGTCGCGAAGCGCATTCGATCGGGCAATGTTCACATCAACGGTGCGAGAATCGATTTCGGCGGTTGCTTTGGCGGCTACAAACAGTCGGGCAACGGCAGAGAATGGGGCGAAGCGGGTCTTGAGGAATTCCTCGAGTTGAAAGCAATTTTTGGTTACGAAAGTCGTTCAAAATGATCGGAACCGGTTGGTCCAAGACCTGGACCTATTTCGAAGGGAATTGGCACGAGGGCAACATCGGGATCATGGGCCCGCGCACCCACGCCGCCTGGCTTTGTTCCGTAGTGTTCGACGGCGCTCGATCCTTTGAGGGCGTTACGCCCGATCTTGACCTCCACTGCGCGCGAGTCAACGATTCTGCCAGGAAGCTCTTCCTTAAGCCGACGGTCTCGACGGAAGAATGGGTCCGTTTGGCGCGCGAGGGGATCCAACGCTTCGATAAGGATTCGGCACTCTACATTCGCCCCATGTACTGGGCGGAAAAGGAAGGACCATGGGTCCAAGCGCACGAACCCGAGTCCACGCAGTGGTGTCTCTCGATTTACGAAGCGCCCATGCGCACTCCCAAGGGGTTCTCGATTACGTTGTCGCCCTATCGCCGGCCAACGCTGGAGTCGATGCCGGTCGACGCCAAGGCCGGCTGTCTCTACCCTAATAATTCGCGCTCGCTTTTTGAAGCGCATGCCCGCGGCTTCGACAATGCGATCGTTTGCGATATGCTCGGCAATGTCGCCGAACTTGCCACCTCGAATATTTTCATGGCGAAGGATGGTGTCGTGTTCACGCCGATTCCCAACGGAACCTTCCTGGCTGGCATTACCCGTCAGCGAGTAATTGGGCTGTTGCGCAAGAGTGGCGTGAACGTGGTCGAGAAAACTCTCGCTTATCAGGACTTTGAAAAAGCAGATGAGATTTTCGCGACTGGAAACTATTCCAAGGTGGTTCCAGTGACTCGCATCGGCGACCGTGTTCTTCCTTTCGGCCCGATCTACACCAAGGCTCGAGAACTTTATTGGGCGTTCGCGCACTCCTGATCCGTGTGAAGCCCGACGCCACATCTTCGATGGTCGAAGTGCTCACTCCGATTTGGGTGCGCGTGCTGCAACTGCCGTCGATTAGCGTCAACGATAACTTTTTTGATCTCGGGGGCGATTCTTCGCTAGCGCTTCAACTATTCAACGAAATTGCGCAGGCCTGTGATCGAGAACTGCCCCCGGTCACGATCTACCAGGCGCCAACGATTGCCGCTCTGGCCGCCCTGCTGGAGCAGCCCACCACGCCGCGGTTCCCCACGCTGGTGCTGTTGAAGCCGGGCGTTGAGAATCCACCGGTTTTCATTGCCCATGGTCTGGGCGGCAGCGTTATGGATTTCTTTCAACCCATAAAGCACATCGCAACCGACCATCCTATCTACGGAATGCAAGCAAGAGGGATTGACGGTCAGGACGAACCGCTGGCGCGCATCGAAGACATGGCCGAATTTTATGTCGACGCGATCCAGAAGTTACAGCCCCGCGGTCCCTACATCCTCGTTGGTTACTCGCTCGGTGGCCTGGTTGTGCTGGAGATGGCGCAACGCCTCTCGGCAAGCGGGGAAAAGGTCGGTCTGCTGGCCATGCTGGACGCGTACCCGCAATTCCGTTACCTGTCGCTGGGGCAGCGTGTACGCCTGATCGCGCGTCAGGGAAGGCGAGGATTGCTCTCGCTCGGAAACCTCACGGGAAGCGCACCGTATCAACCGCCAGCGGGGGTATTGCTGACACCGTCGATGCAGCGCGTGCGGGATTGCGCGTATCTGGCGCTGACCCGCTACAGGCCGCGATTTTACCCCGGCAAAATAAAATTCGTGCGGGCCGAGATCAGCTCGGCATTCCCTGATGATGCAGCCGCGGTCTGGGAACCCTTAGCTCAAATCGTAGAGGTCGAGACCGTGCCCGGCGATCATCTGGGAATCATTGCGACACACTTCGAAAACCTCGCTTCCGTACTTTCCCGGTACCTGACGGAAGCATTTAGCGAGGCCTCCTCTTAGCTGTTTTACTCAGCGGCTCGAGCAATGGGTTCACATGGTCACTGGAAGACTTTTCAGGCCCCTGAATCCAAATGTGGGAGCCCACTCCGGTCGCTGACCGGTGAGCTTCATCTCCGGAAAGCGCTGCACTAAATTCAGGAGTGCGATCTGTCCCTCTAGCCGCGCGAGTTGGCCTCCAATGCAAGCATGTGGGCCCGCACTGAACGCCAGGTGCTGGTTGTTCAGCCTCTTCAGGTCTAACTGATTCGGTTCCTTAAAACGCTTTGGGTCCCGGTTTGCCGCACCGAGCATGCATAGGACCGACCACTTCTTCGGAATGCGCTGGCCGCAAATCTCGACGTCTTCCTTCAGCACGCGAGCCGTGAGTTGTACGGGGCTCTCATAACGCAGAATCTCCTCCACAGCTGTGCGGATCATCTCTGGGTTCTCTCGTAACTCCACCGTCTCTTGCGGGTGCCGCAGGAGCGTATACATTCCGTTCCCGATCAAATTTCGAGTGGTCTCGTGCCCTGCGAAAAGCAGCGCGATGCACTGCGCGTATAGCTCTTCTTCGGTCAGCACCTCGCCCTCTTCCTCGATGTCGATTAGCAGGCTGATCAGATCGTTCCCTTTATTGCGTCTCCGCTCCGCCACGGCCTTTCGGAAAAAATCGGTTAAGGCAATCAGGGCATCTTGCGCATCACGCGCGTGTGCCACGGAGCGATCAGGACTACCTCGAAACACCGCAATCGCCCGCGACCAATTAACGAATGTGTCGCGCAGCTCCTGAGGTATTCCGAGCATTTCCAAAATGATGCGCACTGGCATGGGGTTTGCGAACTGATGCATGAGTTCGACTTCGGTGCCATGCTCTAGCGGCCTTAGCATTTGATCAACAATGGCCTCGACTTGCGGACGCAAGCCTTCGATCGCAGCCGGCGAAAATCCCTTATTGAGAAGTTTGCGGAGCCGGGTGTGCTCCGGCGGATCCATAAAGATCAGCCACAAACCCAGCATGCGAGCGAGTTCGCTGAACTCCGACTGGCTGCTGAGCGGAAGAGACAAGATCATCTGCTGCGAGCGTTTTGCGGAGAGGCGGGGGTCTTTAGCGGCCGAGGAGCATTCGGCGTGGCTCACAATCGACCACAACGCCCATTTGCCGTCGACATCCAGGTAATGCAACGGGCCTTCTTCGTGCAAGCGGGCGTATGCGGGATACGGGTCCTGGAGAATTTCGTCGGTGAAGAGAACTTTTTTGCGTGGAACGATAACCTTGGACAACCTGCACCTGTTCGCAAGATCAGAGTTTCAATAACGCAGAAACCAAGTTACTGATGCCGAGTTTAACACTGAGGGGACAGCGCCTTGAAGCGCAAAGGGCGTCTCACGAGCCGACTCGTAGGCGCTCCCAGATCAATTCGAAGATTTGCGTTTTTCCGTTCACTGGCGTCGGTGGTGTAACCAGCGTGATTCGGTCATCCTGGAATTTGACGTTGCGGACCAGGTCCCTGCCTACGTAGTTCTGAATCGATGAGATTTCGACGTGGTGGGTTACCTTGTCGCCGCTGACCGTGTACCGTCCTGCATAGGCAAAAAATGTCTTAAACGCTTCCGATTGTTCTTCGAGAGATCCGCCGCCGGAAAAGAGCGCCTTTCGTCCGCTGTGACTGATCATGGCAGCGATTCTGCCCTCACCGGTATAGGTGAGAAAACCCACTGGATTGAGACCATACGGAGTCTCGCTTCGCTCTCCAGTCGATGTTGTTGTGGAGGCGGACACCAGTTTCCACGTGCCCACAAGTTTGTCGCCTACGTTCGCGAACCCACCCTCTGACAAGCCGGTACCCTCAGCCATCGCTACAATGTCCTTATCCTGATTCCGTTTCAGAGACAAATAATACCGGACTTCTGCCGCAAATTCCTGATTGGCGCGGAGAAGAACTAGAGAGATACACTTGAGTCTCCCCACCCCTGATCGCGGAAGGCGGAGGTTTGATTCCGGAAGGAAGGCGATGACTGGAGAATTGGAAGGTAAAGTTGCACTCGTGACGGGCGGGACGTCCGGCATTGGCCGGGATACCGCCGTACTTTTCGCGAAGGCCGGAGCCAAAGTGGTAGTCGCGGGCCGGCGCGAACCGGAAGGCCAGGAGACCATCAAGCTGGTCCGTGCCGCCGGCGGTGATGGCTTGTTTGTGAAAACCGATGTGTCGAAGGCTGCTGAAGTTGACTCGCTTATTCGGCAAGTGGTGGAGAAATTTGGCCGCTTGGACATCGCGTTCAACAATGCCGGGATCGAGGGTGTTTGGGTGCCGATCGCCACTCAATCCGAAAAAGACTTTGATAGGACCATCGACATCAATCTCAAGGGTGTCTGGCTCTGCCTGAAGTACGAAATTCGGCAGATGCTCAAGCAAGGCGGTGGCGGAGCGATTGTAAATATGGCGTCGATTGCTGGCTTCGTCGGTTCTGCGGGAGCGGCAGCGTATAGTGCGAGTAAACATGGAGTGTTGGGGCTGACGAAGGCCGCTGCCCTCGAAACGGCTCGCAGTGGAATTCGGATCAATGCAGTGTGTCCAGGAGCTGTCGAAACGTCGATGGCCGAGCGGCTTTTTGGCGCTCCTGAGGTCCACCAGTACGTTCTTGGTTTCCATCCCCTCGGCCGATTTGGAAGACCGGAGGAAGTCGCCGAGGCCGTAGTATGGATGTGTTCGGGTCGCGCATCTTTTATGACCGGCCAGTCCTTGGTTCTCGACGGTGGCTTCCTGGCGGGGCCCAATCCTCCGAGCTAGCCGCACGATTCCGCTGCTCGATGAGAGTGCACGGCAGTACAGTGGAAAGGCGTTTCCCAAGAGTGCCGGAAACGCGTAAATGTAAATGCTATAAACGATAGTAACTGGCGTATTTGCATATATTTATGCAGAATCTAAGTGGCCCCTGGATTGCGACCTTAGCACTAAAATCATCGCAGGACTGGCAGGAGCGAAACCACCATTGAAGTCGGAGGACCGATCGGATGAGTCAGGATTACAAAGAGCGGAACGCTGGAACCGAACTCAGCGCTGATTTATCAAAGGCATCGGCCCTTCACGGCCCCCATGTGTCACCCAGCGTTCAGGACGCGCCCCAAACTGCTTTGCAAGAGGTACTATCGACGCTCTGGGCGGGCAGTCTTGGGATCGAGAAGGTTGCTATCGAGGACGATTTCTTTGAGCTGGGCGGTGCGTCCGTAGTCGCCACACAGATAGTTTCCCGGTTGCGTCAGATGTTTCAGATGGACTTGCCCGCGATCCTCTTGTTCGAGACCCCCACCATTGAGAAGCTAGCCCGTTACATGATCGAACACGAGGCCCGGCCCGGTCTGACCGAGAAGACCGCTACTCTTCTGAGGCGGATCGACGGCATGACCGAAGAAGAAGTGGCCCGCAGTTTACCTTCGAAGTGAGAATTGGTTTCAGAAGGTCATGAATAAGGATTCGTTCAAGGGCCGTGGTTTCTCCGAGCAGAAGCTTGCTTTGCTGGCCAGCATGCTTGGGGAAGAAGGCGTCCCACAGGCTCCGAGCCTGAAGCGCATCCCTCGGGACGGCGAGTTGCCGCTTTCCTCCGCGCAGATGCGGCTGTGGTTATTCGATCAATTGGAGCCCGCCAGTTCCGCATACAACATCCCCATACAGCATGAATTCAAAGGCCATTTTGACTTGGTGGCCTTCGAGCGAAGTGTAAGCGAGATCGTGCGGCGGCACGAAGCTTTGCGAACATCTTATCTGAAAGTCAACGGGCGCCCTGTCCAGAAAATAAATCCGCCACAGTCATTCCTAATTCCAGTGGTGGACCTGCAGGATCTTCCGAAGGCTACCCAGGAGCAGGAAGTGGCCAGGCTAGTGTCGATCGATGCCCGGCAACCCTACGACCTGGGAAGCGCGCCACTGATGCGCGCCCAGGTGCTGAAGTTGGCGCCGGACGGGCACGTGCTCGTGCTCAACTTCCACCACATTGCCTTCGACTGGTGGTCGGTTGGAGTGTTCGAGAAAGAGTTGGCTGCGCTGTATGACTCGTTTCTCCTAGGCGAAGAAGCCTCGCGGCTGCCTGAGTTGCCGCTTCAGTATGTTGACTTCGCTGCCCGGCAAAGACAGCAGCTGCAGGGAGAGATTCTGCAGGAGCAGTTGGACTATTGGCAAAAGAAGCTCAGTGGCACAGTGCCGCTGGGACTTCCCACCGACCGCCCCCGTCCTCCCATCCAGACCTACAACGGCTCATTTTCTTCTTCGATGCTTTCTGCGAAGCTGACCGAGTCACTGAAGATCCTGAGCCAGCGCGAGGGCATTACTTTATTCACAACATTGCTGGCGGCCTTCAAGGTTCTGCTCCAGCGTTACACCGGACAAGACGACATCGTGGTCGGCGCGCCCATTGCAGGCAGGAATAGTGCCGAGATCGAGGGGCTAATCGGGTTTTTCGTGAACACGCTCGTCATGCGAACCGACTTGTCGGATGATCCGACTTTCCGGCAATTATTGCGGCGAGTGCAGGAGACGACGCTGGGCGCTTATGCGCACCAGGATCTGCCGTTCGACAAACTGGTGGAAGTGTTAAATCCTGAGCGCAATGCCAGTCATAGTCCGATGTTCCAAGTGATGCTGTCGATGCTCGACACCCCGGTTCAGCCCTTGCATCTGCCCGGACTGCAGCACCGGCGGATGCTGCCGCCCAACGGGGCGTCCAAGTTTGATTTGACCTTGTTCGCGATCGAGGAGTCCGGAGGACTGAGCTTCATTTGCGAATACAACACGGATTTATTTCGCGCCGGTGCGATCGAGCGGCTGCTCGGACATCTCGAGGTTCTGCTTGAAGGAATTGTTGGCGATCCCGACCGGCGCCTCTCCGAATTACCCCTGTTGACCCCGAAGGAGCGCCAGCAGCTTCTGATCGGCTGGAACGACACCCAGGTCGCTTACCCGCAGCAGCTCTTGCTACACGAATTGTTTGAAGCGCAGGTAGATCGGACGCCGGAAGCAATCGCCGTCGACTGTGACGGCCAGCAGTTCAGCTATCGTGAACTGAATCAACGCGCCAATCAGCTGGCTCATTACTTGCGAACGCTGGGCGTTGGGCCGGATGCGTTGGTAGGCGTCTGTATGGAACGGTCCTTAGAGCTTCTAGTCGGATTGTACGGCGTTCTGAAGGCGGGAGGCGCCTATGTTCCGATCGATCCTGACTATCCTCAGGAACGCATCAGTTACATGCTCGAGGATGCTGGGTTATCTGTGTTGTTGACACAGCGGCGAGTTCTTGGCCAGTTGCCAGCCTGTAACGCGAAGACGCTCTGTTTGGACGACGACTGGGAACGGATTGCCGGAGAAGCCGCGGGCAATCCCGCCAAGATCACAACTCCGGACGATCTTGCCTACATGATTTACACGTCGGGGTCGACGGGAAAGCCCAAAGGCGCGATGAACACACATCGAGGCATTTGCAACCGGCTTTTGTGGATGCAGGACCAGTACCAGCTGACGGAAGCAGATCGAATCCTGCAGAAAACGCCAGCCAGTTTCGACGTCTCGGTTTGGGAGTTCTTCTGGCCGCTTTTGACTGGAGCACGCTTGGTATTGGCCAAGCCGGGCGGACACCAGGACCCAGCCTACCTGATCAGCCTAATAGCAGAGCAGCGAATAACGGTCGCCCACTTTGTACCGTCAATGCTGGCGATCTTTCTCGCGGAACCTCGGGCACAGCAGTGTGTTTCATTGCGGCACGTTATCTGCAGCGGAGAAGCTTTATCGTTCAACTTGCAAGAGCAGTTTTTCAAGCTGTTACCCGCGCAACTACACAATCTTTACGGCCCGACCGAAGCCGCTGTAGACGTAACTCATTGGACCTGCCGGCGCAACGACGAACGAAACATAGTTCCAATCGGCCGGCCGGTAGCGAACACGCAGATCTACATTCTCGACAAATACTTGCAGCCGGTGCCGGTTGGCGTCTCTGGCGACTTGTATATCGGCGGTGTACAGGTCGGACGTGGGTATCACAATCGTCCAGACCTGACTGCTGAGAAATTTCTTCCCGACCCGTTCAGCGCGGACCCCGCGGCGCGCCTGTATAAAACGGGCGATTTGTGCCGCTGGCTAGCGGATGGCAACGTCGAGTACCTGGGACGAAGCGATTTCCAGGTCAAGGTTCGAGGTCTTCGGATTGAACTAGGCGAGATCGAAGCCGTCCTTGATCGTCATAAGTCAGTGCGGCAGTGTGTAGTGGTTGCACGAGAGGAGACGCCTGGCGACAAGGTCTTGGTCGCGTACGTTGAGCGCCAGCAATCAGAGCTCATGCCCGCCATGAGCGATCTTCGCGCTTACCTGTCAGAGCATCTGCCGGCTTACATGATTCCCTCGATCTTCGTTGTCATGGAAAAACTGCCGTTGAGTCCTAATGGCAAGATCGATCGCAAGTTACTCCCTGCTCCGGATCAGGGACGCGTCGAAATTTCAGGAACATTCGTTGCACCCCGCGACCCGATCGAACAGATGTTGACCCAGATATGGTCCGAAATCCTGGGCGTCCGAAAGATCGGCATTCACGATAATTTCTTTGAGTTAGGCGGTCATTCGCTATTGGCGGTTCGCATCGTGGCCGAGATCGAGAGGCTCGTCAAGCGACGCCTACCCCTCGCCACTTTTCTACAGGCACCCACCGTAAGCGCTTTGGCGGACGTGCTGCGAAAAGAAGATTGGAAGCCCTCCTGGTCTTCTCTTACACCCATAAGAGCAGGCGGATCGAAACCGCCACTCTTTCTCATGCACAGCCATGGCGGGAATGTGCTGGAATACTATCCGCTGGCAAAGTGCCTGGAGCCCGATCAGCCAGTCTACGCTCTGCAGGCTCGCGGCCTCGACGGAAACATTATTAAGAATCAATCGTTCGAGACCATGGCCGCGGCTCACCTGGCCGAGTTGCGAAGCTTGCAGCCGGAGGGACCGTATTTCCTCGGCGGTTATTGCCTTGGAGGGATGCTAGCGCTGGAGGCCGCCCAACAGCTCTTAGCAGTAGGCGAAGAAGTGGCTCTGGTGCTCCTGATACAGTCGATTAACCCGGTTTATGCTTACTTCAGACCCGATCTCACAATGGCTCAGCGCGGCTGGTATCGCGCTACCAAGCGCATCGATCTCGAACTCGAATATCTCCGTCATCGCGGAGCGAATCACATCATCGAGCGGTGCCGGCGCACCTGGGACATCGCACGCGCCCGAACTGAGATCCAATTTGATGGTTGGACGGTCAACGGCCACAGCCCACAAAAGCCCAGGTCGATGGCATACACACTGGAGATGCTAGCCATTGAACATGACAAAGCGCGCATACGGTATGTACCACGCCCGTACAACAGGCCCGTCGTTCTCTTTCGTGCGAGCAGGCAATTGTCTGGATTGATGACCGATTCCACTCTGGGGTGGAAAGGCGTTCTTAATGGCAAGTTTGAGATTTGCGACGTACCCGGTCATCAGGAAACGATGCTGAGCGATCCGAACGTGTCAGTTCTTGCCGAGAAAATGACTGCCCTGCTTCACGCCGCTCAGGAACGCCGCGCAACCACCCAGCCCACGGTTGACTCCGCCTATTCCGTTCGGTAGCGCACACCGCTTATTCGCGCGTACCAGCAAAGAATTCAGAATTGCGAGGAAACGTACAGCGTCCCTCCAGGTCGACCTGCGGCGCCTTCAGAAAGAACGACAGAGCCCCCGCAAAGGGTGCAAATGCTAAAGTGAGGTAGAAAAGAACGGAGTTGTCTAACGAGATGAATGGCGCAGAAAGTTTGGTTCGCTCCCTGGTTGCTGGAGCCGTCGACGCTTGTTTTGCCAACCCAGGCACATCGGAAATTCACATTGTCGCCGCGCTGGACCGCGCACCGGAAATTCGCTGTGTGCTTGGGCTGTTCGAAGGCGTCGTCACGGGAGCCGCGGACGGCTATGCCCGCATGGCTGAAAAGCCGGCGTGCACCCTGCTGCATCTCGGCCCCGGTTTCGCTAATGGTCTCGCGAATCTGCACAATGCGGGCCGAGCCCAAGTGCCGATCGTCAACCTCATCGGCCAGCACGCCACTTATCATTTGCGCCACGAGCCTCCGCTGGCTTCCGACATCGAGGCCATCGCGCGGCCTTATTCCAGATGGTTGCGGACATCTGCGTCTTCTTCTGAAGTAGGTCGCGACGGGGCCGACGCGATCGTCGCTGCACGTACCGCACCGGGCCAGATTGCGACGTTGATCGTGCCCGCTGACGTGGCCTGGAGCGAAGGCGGGGCCGTTGCCGCCCTGCCCACTTTGCGGAAACCTCCTTTACCTTCGACGGCAACAGTCGAGCAGGCAGCAGCCATGCTCCGCAACGGCGTGCGAACCGCAATTCTAATGGCCGGAAATGCGCTCTACGGCAAAGGACTTGTTACAGCCGGGCGTATCGCTGCGGCCACAGGGGCCAAACTGCTGGCTCCTTACCCTTTCTCTCGTCTGCAACGCGGCGCGGGGATTCCAGAGGTCGATCGTGTTCAGTACGTCCTCGAACAAGGTATCGAACAGTTTAAGGAGTTTCGCCAGTTGATTCTGGTCGGTGCTCAGCCTCCAGTCGCATATTTCGTTTATCCGGGAAAGAGTGGTGAATTCACATCGCCGCAGTGTCAGATCCTAAGGTTGGCGAAACCTGGCGAAGATTATCTCGGCGCACTCGACGCGCTCGTGGAATCATTGTCGGCACGCGGCGAAGGACTGCCGGCTGAAAAATCGGAACGTCCCCCGATGCCGAGCGGAGAAATCACATTGCCGGGACTCGCCGCAGCAGTCGGGGCGCTCCTGCCCGAAAACGCCATCGTGGTCGACGAGTCCAATACATCGGGCCGCGGACTGATGACGGCAACACGGGGAGCCCCACCCCACGACTGGCTGTGTAATACGGGAGGCTCGATTGGAATTGCCTTGCCTCTGGCGGTGGGCGCGGCAGTGGCCTGCCCTAGTCGCAAAGTTCTGTGCCTGAGTGCCGACGGCAGCGGCATGTACACGCTGCAAGCGTTGTGGACCATGGCGCGCCAGAGCCTCAACGTCACCACAGTGGTTTTCGCCAACCGTGATTACGCCGTCCTCAAGCGTGAGTTTTCTTATCTGGAAGTAGGCGATCCGGGAGCCCGGGCCTTGGACATGTTCGAGATCGGACGTCCCGATCTCGATTGGGTGCAGCTGGCGAAGGGATTGGGAGTCCCCGGCACCCGGGTCAATTCGCTGGATGCATTCGGGAAGGCGTTACGGGCGGGATTGGAAGGAGAAGGGCCGACGCTGATTGAGGTACTTCTGTAAAAGCTAAGTGATTGATGATGCTGGAATTGGTGGTTCGTTTTGCAACAGGGACATAGCCTTCCGCATTTTGATATTGACACCTCCCCGGACGAACTGTGGAGTTCGGGTGCAGCGTCTCGCTCGAACTCATTGGTCGAAGCGTCCGTGAATGGGTCGCAATCGTTCAGGGCTGTATCGATCCGCGCCAATCGTCGGAAGCGATTTCTCCCCGAATGATGCCGGTTTGCAAGATTGATCAGTAGATTTGGCACTCAGATTCGTCGAGGGCAGCCGTGCCTCGAACCTGGGCTCGACTCTCAAGGCGTGACTCAGGTTGTTCGGACGTGTATAAAATTGAACAGTGTTTTGACCCCGGCGACGAGTAATCTGTGCCCGTTCGAACAAGAACGCGGTGAGTGGCCGGAAGCGCGACGTTCGACCCTCACGACCGGATCGATCACCTGCGGGAACTCGAGGAACTATTGCATGCGAATGTTAGGTTTTTGTCCTGACCCCGGATATACCAATCTGTAACAGGCAGGATAGTATGTCTTCGATCCAGTCCGTGCCCGTAACTCTGGAGTTTCGCGACTACGAGGTGCGAGTGTCGGAACAGACCATTGATCCGACTTGGGATGCGTTTCTCGCGGCAGCCCGTGGCAATTATCCTCAGACTGGTATGTGGGCCCGCGCAAAGAGCGGATCAAGGTATCAGACGCGGAGAATAATAGTGGAGCAAGGAGGCACAATTGTGGGAGGGGCCCAATTGCTGTTTCGCTCCTTCCCGATCGCCGGCGCTTTTGGGTATGTACCGCTTGGCCCCGTACTCATCTCCGAAAACTATTCACTGGCCCGAATCATAGTGGATCAGATCCGGCGGCTCGCTAAAAAAGAACGGCTCCGCTTTGTCGCAGTCCAGCCGCCGTGGCGCAGCCCAACCGCGGCAGCTGCATTGCGAGACGGGGGTTTCTTGATGTCGTCCCCAGAGTTGGCACCGACCGCCTCGGTCGTCATTAACGTGACGAGCGATCTCAGTCGCATTTTTTCTCAAATGAGCGCGACCACGCGCAAACACCTCCGCAGGAGTGAGCGTAGAGGTATAACGGTGCGCGAGGGTACGAGTTCAGACCTCGTTACTTTCTACCGTCTCGCATGCGCGACAGCACACAGACAGGGCTTTGCGGCGCCGAATGAAGAATATTTTCCCAGGGTTTGGGGGGCTTTTGCCCCCGTTGGAAGTATCAAGATTTTTGTAGCGGAAATGGCAGAGCAGGCACTTTCAGCCTTACTGGTGATCGCGTTCGGGAACACAGTGACTTGCTGGAGAATGGGCTGGGCCGGCAAACAACCGGGAGTCTACCCAAATGAGGCTATGCATTGGGCGGCGATACGGTGGGCAAAATCTCACGGTTATCGCTACTTCGATTTGGGAGGCATCAGTCCCGAGGTTGCCAAATCGATCGGGTCCTGTAAAACCAGGCCTGTCACTCAGGCCTACAAAATGGACTATTTTAAGCTCGGCTTTGGCGGGAAAGCTACGCTGTTCCCGGAACCTACTGGCTACGTTCACAATCCTGTCCTCAGGTGGGCTTGGCCTCTGCTGTCCACGTCCTTAGTCCGATTCCTCCGTTTAAGAAGACTGACGCTCACTTAATGCCCAGCGCTCCAACCGAACCCTTCACGATTAGCACACTTATGCGTTTTCGTTAATTGATAGAGCAGAAGGCACCCGCCGACCTTTGTGTTCGGCAAGGGCTTTTGCGTTCAGTGCCCTATGCCGCCAGCCCCGCGGTCTTCGCACACGTTGCGAATGCGAGAGGCGGATGATTGTTGTTAACAGGCGTTTCACTCATTGAGAATTGGCAGATCTAACGGACCTGATCGTTTATCGAGATCGGCTCGTGGGCCGATAACGCTTTCCTGGAGTGTGACGCGGCTCGCGCAGACTATTTTGATTACCGGCAACCAGCGCCGCTTTCCCAAGGCTCTGGAAGAACACAAAGATCATCGGCTCGAATGAGTTCCTCAGCGTTATAGCTCCGCATCTGCTTGGTGAGACATCGCGTCCGCCCGCGGCACCCTTTTCCGCGGAACACGATTTAGCGAAACAACAGCTGATATACTGCTCGGCGTTTCGAGCCAAAATGGAAATCCCGGGTAACTGGGGAAACGCGGTACCCGCCAGACCTCTCTAAAGGAGCGACCGTGCTTCGGGAAAGATTTGCAGCCCTGATTGGCCACAGGTACTTTGTTCCCGCGAGCCTGGTGTCGGCTGCGCTAGTCAGGTTGCTGTGGATTTCGGTGGTTCACGTCCCCCAGGTGGATGACTGGCTTTGGTATTACCAGAGCGCCGTAGGTATCGCAAGTGGGCATGGATACTCTTTCAATGGAATTCCAACTGCATTTTGGCCCGTCGGATACCCCGGGTTCTTGGCCGGAATCTTCTATTTTGTCGGACCGTACGTATTCGCCGGGCAGATTGCCAATATCGTTGAATGCCTGGGAACAATTCTGCTTACCTACTATTTCATCAAGACGGTATTCCATTCTGAAGATGCGGCGAGAATTGCTGTCTTAATCTTGTCGTTTCAACCCAATAACATTGCCTACACGTCGCTGCTGACTTCAGACATGTTTTTGACTTTCTTGCTCATGGCCGGTGCCGTCTTGTTCGTTTCAGCACACGGCCGATGGGGATTCTTCATCCTCTCGGGTCTTGTTTGGGGCCTGGCGACGCTCACCAAACCACAGGCAATCGTCGTTCCAGCAATCTTCCTCTTAGCATTCCGCGACGAGAAACGGTCGATTCTAAAGTTGGGTACGGTTCTTTATTTGATGGTATTTGCTGTGCTCGCGCCCTGGATCGTCCGGAACTATCGGGTCTTCGGTGTGCCGGTGTTGTCCACCAACGGTGGCATAACCCTCTTGTTAGGCAACAACCCCTATGCCACCGGACGCACGCCGGTGCTTGGCGATCTAAACGAAACGTTATCGTTGCTCGGAGATTTGGATCCGCAGGATCCGAGACAGCCATTTGATCCGAGACAGTTGTTCGACGGTCGAGAAATAGCTCGGGATCATCGGGCTCGGCAGGTGGCTCTCGACTACATCAGGCATCACCCTGCACATGCAATCGCGTTGTGGCCAAGAAAGTTTGTCGTGCTCTATCGATCGGATGTCGATGGCTTCTACTATACCTTGGGACTGAACAACGACTTAGGACAGAAGACAAGCGTCGTTTATGTCGAATTGAAGGTTATCAGCGAACTCTACTACCTTGTGATGTTCCTGCTTTTCGTGTTCGCCCTCCCAGTCGTGCTGCGCCGCGGGAGGACGTCATATGCGATCGGCCTGCTGGTGTGCTCCTACTTCACTCTCCTGTACTTAGTGTTCATCGGTGATCCCAGATACCATCTCACTCTGGTTCCCTGGGTCGCTATGTACTCGGGTATCGGCGCGGCGATCCTTATTGGCAAAGGGGGAGAGCTTAGACGGGCACATTATTGGATGGAAAAGACCGACGCTGATTGAGGTGCGTTTTGTAGAGCCTGGCGGCGCGGCGTCGTTAGCGGGTCGGAGCGAATTGAGCCATCTTGGTGAGTTCACCCTTGACAACTTTTCCAGTAGGAGTCAGGGGCATCGAAGAGACTAGAAGAATTTGTGACGGCCGCTTATAAGGAGCGAGATGTTGTGCGGCATGTTGTGCCAACTCTGCCTCTGAAATCGGCGACGACGGTGAGAGCTGCACGAACGCGATAACTTCCTCACCGCCTTCCGTTCCGTCGACTGTCCGCCCGATCACGGCCGATCTTACGACGGCGGGATGTGCATTCAGCACCGCTTCGACTTCCGCCGGATAGACATTCTCTCCAAAGCGAACGATGAGTTCCTTGGTTCGACCAACGATAAACAGATATCCGTCTTCCAGTCGGGCGAGGTCGCGGGTGTTGAACCATCCCTCGGGATTGATCGCCGCAGCCGTCTCCTCTGGGGCGTGATAGTAACCCTTCATCACATTGGGACCGCGCACCCACAACTCGCCGACCTCTCTGTCGGCCACCGGCTTTTGATCGGATCCCACGAGCTGAACTTCGACTCCCGGAAGAACCCTGCCCACCGAGGTATCGGTGCGCTGCTCGCCCAGCACGGCTTGGGAAATGTTCGGAGAGCATTCCGTGACCCCATATCCATTGTGGAGCACCATGCCAAACAGGCTCTCCACCTGCGACTTCACTGTAGGCTGGAGTGGTGCGCCGGAAGATGAAATGATCCGAAGGGCGGGAAACATGAGCGACTGCAATCCCTTCAACTTGGCGTAGTCTGCCAGAAGGGAGAACATTCCGGGAGCGCCCAACACGACCGTCAACCGTTCTTTTTCCAGCGTAGCCAGAGCTGCGACAGGGTCGAAGCGCGAAGCCAAATACAATGTTGCGCCGCTAAGTAACGAACCCAATAGCACGACGGAGAGTCCGACCGCGTGCGACATCGGCAGAACGCCGTAGAGCTTGTCATCTGGACTCAGGGATCGGATTTTGGCAGACACTGCCGCCACGAACAGCAAGTTCCGATGCGTCAGCATCACACCCTTAGGCAGCCCTGTTGTTCCAGATGTATAAATCAGCGCGGCGACTCGTTGTTCAGCTTCAGCGTCGATTGGTTCCGGCGCGACCTTCTCGTTCAGGGGACCGAGTGCTATCGGGCCCAGACCCGCCGCCTCTTGAATGACAGCCCCATGCCTCTTGGCGTGTTCTCTGGCTTGCGGCGATACGCTCGTAGTGAAGATCACGCGCCGGGCGCCACAGTGGTCCCGAATTTCATCGACTTCGCGCGCCGAGAGCCGCGCGTTGACCAGCACTGGCCATGCATCGAGACCAGCCAAGGCCAATAGAATCGCCACGAATGCGCGGCAATTCTCGCAGACAATCATGACCCGGTCGCCCGGGCGCACGCCCGAGTCGACCAGCCAGGTCTGAACCTCGGCGACTACAAGAATAAGTTGCCGATAGGTCCAGGTCCCGGACGCTTCTACCAAAGCGGGCTGATCAGGCGAACGCTCAGCCCACGGCTTGATCGCGTCGCTGATGCGAGTAGGAAGGGTCATTAAGAAACTACGGTACTACGTCCAGGCCGGTTGCTACCCGGTTCACTGCTTTTACGCGGCTCGTTTGCTTCTGTCTTCCGCCGCTTTCTGGCCTGCGTGACCGTACTTTCGCGCGTCGTTCATCAGCTCTGTGACGCTGGGGAACCGGGCGATGACGCGGATCATCACTCGGTTAAGGAGCGAGAGCGGGAAGAAAACTGGACGCATCACGTCGACAAACAACACGACACGCTGGGAATCGTTGTCGTTCCAGACCTCGTGCGGGTGGCTGTCGTCGAAAACCAGGCTTTTCCCCTCTTCCCAGAATCCCATGTCTTTTCCCACTCGAATCCTGGAGCTGCCTTTTGGTCCGGGGACGATCAATCCCAGGTGATAGCGCAGCACGCCTTTCCACATCCCGCGATGCTCCGGGATGTGTTTCTTCGGCGCGAGAATGGAAAACATTGCCGACTTCATCCCCGGTATCTTTTGCAGGATTCGCACGGTTTCGGGGCAGCGCGCGCAGTTTTCCTCGGCCTTTAGGCCATAGGCACAGAACCAGAACGTCTTCCACTCTTCCCCTTCAGTCAGAGTCTTCTGGGGTTCCGAGATATCCTGGAAATTAGGTATCTCCTCTTTGCGCACCAGCAGCGAGTCTAATTCCTTGCGAATCACTTTCCACTCCGCCTCAACGGGAGCCACCCAGAGAAACTCCTGAGGATCAAAAAATGTCTTGTCTCCGTCTCGGAAAAACATCATTCTCTCCAAGACATCACGCATCTTGTCCTTCATTTGCTTTGCCTCCAGACAGAATGACGCGACGCTGTAGTTGCCCCCAAGCGCAATCGCTCGCCGGCAGTCGCGTTCAGAATGGTATAGCAGGAACCGAGGTTAACCCTTGGATGGGGTAACGCGCACGATCGAGCGGGAACCAACGGTGGTGACGGCGGTCAACCGTTCGGATGACACGCTGAGAACACGACGACCCTCTGAGGCCGTCCAGTCCTTACCGAAGGGCCGACCGCTTTCGCGGGCTCGAATCATGCAAAACCGCTATCGACGGAAACGTGGTGGCTTCGGCTTTGTTCGACACAACATACTGCAGCCAGTTCCGGTAAATACTCATGGCCGAGGAGCGCCACGTGCTCTTCAAATCGTCTCCCAGAACAGCTTCCGGAAAACTTTCCATGAGCTCTTCTCTTCGATCGGACAAGGCGATATCTCGGAAATCAGTCAGAAGTTTCGCCGCGGCGACATCAAAATAACCCTTCGGCATGGAAGGGTAGGTTTCTCTTTCCGCTCTGAGAAATCTTTTTATATCTCTCCGGTATTCCTTCAGCAGAGTGTGCGCGCCATACTCCGGATGGCCCTGGAAATGCACAAACAGGCTGCGCTTCTTGTTTTTCACGAACGAATCCACCCCGCCTTCGTTTGATTGCGTCAGCACGCGGTAGCCACACGCGGTCAATTCGTCCGCCCGCACTTCGTTCCATCGAGAATGCGGGAAACGTACCCGCTCTCCGTACCCGGCAGTCAGCTGATGGTTGGCAGCCCCGGTGAAGTCGAAGACACCAAACTGCTTGTCGCTCAGCGGATGACGGTTGATGCCATCGCTATGCAAAACTCCCGCGTGCGCCGCCAGGCACGACAAAATCGTCGATACAGTGTTGCTTTCGGCCCAATCCAGAACGCTGGCCAAAGCAGACCAGTAAGGTTCGTTACGAAGGTTGGCCTGCCGCGGCTCGGTGCCAGTCATGATCACGGCATCAAATCGGCTATCCAGTAAATCGTTGGTACTGAAGTAGAAGTTGTTGAGATGCTGCTCTCCCCGCTCTCCGCGAGGCACGCCTGACAGCGAGTGAAGCTTGATGCGTACTGGAATCTCACCCGAGGCAGCTTCGAGCAGCTCGAAAAACTGGATTTCCGTGTCTTCTAGGGCCGCATCTGGCATGTTGTTGAGAAATGCAATTCGGAGGCACTCCGCCCCGGCGCCGTAGCTCTCGCCCGAACTCACCCGGCGGCAACTCTTGCTCTCGGCCCAACGCGGCGGAACCCGGCCGCCCTCGATAATCAATGGCATGAGATTTCCCCTAACCCGCTACGGATGCGACTCCCCGTTACACTCTCGCTTTGTCCAGCGCTTGACCCAAATCCTCGAGAATGTCGTCGATGTGCTCGATCCCCACACTCAGACGAATCATCTCCGGCGTGACTCCCACCTTTGTCTGTTCTTCCGGCGTCAGCTGCCGGTGCGTAGTCGACGCTGGGTGACACGACAACGATTTGGCATCGCCCATGTTGACCATGCGCTTGAATAGGCGGAAGGCGTTGAAACACTTCCTGCCTCCCTCGTAGCCACCCTTCACTCCAAAGGTCAGCAACGAGCAGAAGTTGGAGCCCAAATATCGATGCGCCATCGGATAGAGCGGGTTGTCAGGAAACCCAACATAGTTCACCCACTCAACCATCGGATGATCGCGCAAGAATTCGGCTACTTTTCGCGCGTTAGCTACGTGGCGCTCCACGCGGAGGGAGAGTGTCTGAATCCCCTGCAAGAACAAAAAGCCGTTAAACGGGGAAAGCGTGGCGCCGGTGTTACGTTGACAAACAGTTCGGCATCGCGCGACAAAAGCTGCGTCGCCGAAATGGTCGACATAAACGACGCCGTGATAGGCAACCTCCGGCACGTTCAACATGTAAAACTTCTTCGGATATTTTCTCCAAGGAAACTTGCCGCTATCCACAATCATCCCGCCGATGCTGGTGCCGCCGCCTCCGATGAACTTCGTCATCGAATGCACGACAACATCGGCGCCGTACTCGATGGGCCGCAACAGCACCGGCGTAGCGACCGTGTTATCGACCACCAGCGGCACTCCGTGCTTGTGTGCGACCTTGGCGAGTCCTTCGATATCGGCGACGTTCCCCGCTGGATTGCCGACACTCTCGCAGTAGACCGCGCGGGTATTCTCGTCGATCAACTTCTCAACATCTTCAGGGCGATCGGTGGCTGCAAAGCGTGAAGAGATACCGCGTTTTGGAAAAATGTGCGCCAGCAGCGTGTAAGTGGCGCCGTACAGCTGGGGCGTAGAAACAATATTATTCCCCGTTTCGGCGATGTTAATGAGCGAATACTCGATCGCCGCCATTCCCGAGCTGACGCTGAGTCCTTCGACTCCGCCTTCAAGAGCAGCCACCCGCTTTTCCAGAACCGTGTTTGTAGGATTGCCGATCCGGGTGTAGATGTTTCCTTGAACTTCCAGATTGAACAGAGCCGCGCCATGCTCGGCGCTATCAAACTCGAATGCAACGGTCTGATAGATTGGCACGGCCACGGCCTTGGTCGTGGGGTCGCCGTCGTAACCTGCGTGGATCGCGAGGGTTTCCAGCTTCATGCTTCCATCATTTCCCATCAATCGACCTATTCACTTCGCCGTGGTCGCCACGCTGCGAGCCGGAACCGTCGCCGGCTCTTTTGCGACCGACTTCGCCAAAGCGCGAGTCAGGGTGCGAGCCGCGAAGCCCGCCCCGAACGCGAACCGCATGACCGGTCCAAAGCTGTTGGCCGCCGCGACCCCTGCGAAGTAGAGGCCGGGCATCGACGATTCAAAAGTCGACGAAAGCACCGGAGATCCACTAACGGTCTTGAGCTGCGAGCGGATCTCCGGCTTGAGAAACTTCAACCGCTCGAGATTCACCTTGTAACCGGTCGCCGCGATAATGTGCTCGGTCACAATCTCCCGCCTACTCCCGTCGGCTGCCTGAACACTGAGATGGACTCTGCCATCTTTAACCTCGGCGCTTTGCGGCGTGCATCCCAGATGCAACGGCAACTTCCCGACGACTTTGTCGCGAATGAACCATCCTCCCGAGGGGCCAAGACTCTTTCGGACAGCCTCCAGGCGAAGACGCTCGGGCAAGTAGTAAAACAAGGCCGGCGAATTGGCAAAAAAGCGCGACCGCATTCCAGGCCCAAGCCCCGATTGCGGATGCCTGATCTGCTGCCACTGTGAGCGTGGCTTGCCCGTGGGCTGGCTATGGAACTTCAACTCTTCGCGGCGACTGACGAGTTGCACATCCGCGCCAGCCTCGTGCAGCAATCCGGCCAAGTCCAGCGCGGAAGCTCCGCCTCCGATCACGACAACATTGTGCCCTCGGAACGGCTCAACCTCGCGATGGCGAGCGCTGTGGGAAAGGAATTCCGCCGGCAGATGTGCCAGGTTCTCAGGAACATATTCGAAGTGAGTAATGCCGACCGCGAGCACCACCCTGCGGGCTTGGAATGTCTCTCCATCCTCAAGTCTCAAAAGGAATCCGCCGGCGACCCGCTCCACGCTGGCCACGAGCTTGTCTTCCAGCTCCGGCACCATGCGGTCGCGGAATGCGAGCCCGTAGGCGCTGAAGGTATCAAGGCGCACCGGAACGCCAGCGTCGGCATACTCGATTCCCCGTTCCGCGCAAAACTGCCGCAGAGTGAACGCCTTCTCCGGGTCGTAAATGTCAGACGCGAAGCCATCCGACTTGAGCATCATGCCTTTCGGCATGTGCTCCATCCAGCTATCCATTGGACGACCGAAAATGCGGAATGGGATGCCGCTGCGCCGTAAATGCGCGGCGATCGACAGTCCATACGGACCTGCTCCGATAATCGCAGTGTTCAGCATAATTCTAGGAAAGGCCTTCCTTGGGGGATAGCAGTGGGAACTGGTTTAGTCAATTTAGGGGATATTCGATAATCGTATCACGTCCCACCCACAGGGGAATAGGACGAAAATAGCTACGGCTTCTCCTGTAAGTCATTTAATAACAATTGGATAGGCGAGGTCTACTCCGGGAGGGTAAGGGAGCCACGCTTAGATCCGGGACCACAAACAATGCCCCGTGATAACCTTCACAGACCTTGGGTCGCGCCTTCGCTTAGCATCGCGCGCTGGAGGTAGATATGCTCTCTCCGATGGTGTTGGCCTTAGGCGCGTTCTATACGGTTGTGGGGGTGGTAATTGTCCGAAGGGTATGCAAGCCAACCTGCCGTGTCTGCCTCTTCCGGCAATTCTGCCCAAACCGGCAAGGTCAACATCTCAACTCTGCGGGCAAACCGTGCTGGAGTCGCGATCAAACCGCTGAGTGACGCTCAGCAATCTGCGCGTACAAAACCGCACCCAAAGCTGTTCCTAAAGTATTGGTAATGAGGTCAGTCATGCCCGAGTCTCTGGTCGGAAGAAATGCCTGGAGGACTTCGATGGTCAGGCTGACTGCGAATCCGAACGCGATGGTGAACAACACCGCGCGTCTGGTCATTTGCATCGAGGAAAAGTACGCGCAGAAGAAAAAGCCAAGTGGAACAAAGCCCGCGATGTTAATTCCTACATCCTTCCAGTAATTCCAGTCGGGCCGGAATTCATCCCAGGGTCGTTCGAGAAACTGTTCATGCAGCACAAAGAATCGTTCGGGAATGTGAAGGTCGGTGGCCGGATCTACCTGGTTATGGACAACGCTTCCATTTTCTTCATTGAAGAGATAGAGCCCAACAGCGCCCTCACTCGCCGAGAGGTTTGCTTGCTTGCCCGTCGTCCAATTTTCGTAATGCTGCGCGACCTCGTCGGTTGTCAGTCCGCGGTCGTAGACCGCAAATCCCTTCAGTTGCCCGGACCAGTTATCAGTTGTCGCCGGAGCGTTGCCGATTACGAGTTGACCGGTCAACTCCTGACTCGAAAACCTGAAGTTGGGCGTTGTCTTAACTAACGCCCCATCCACATAAATCCTTGTACCCGACGGGCCCGAGCTAATCGTGACAAAAACGGGCTGCTGATGGCTGAAAACATCGTCGACGTAGAGTCTGATTCTCTTGCCATGGCGCGACGGGTCGTCGTTCCTGCGCAGCAGTACAAGGTCGCCGAGAGACTGGCGCAGGGCAAATGGGATCGTGCGACTTTCAGGCCAGTAAAAAGCAAGAATGGTGCCCGAGGCCTTGACTCGCCTCGGCTGCAACCATATCTCGATACTGCAAGAACCATCCGCTTGCGATGGGTGAGCCTTGAACGGAGCCGCACTCACAATGCTGCCGTATTTGCCAAAAAGTAGCCCGCCATTGTCGCTTAACCAACTGACTTGGTTTCTCGGGCTATGAAACGGCCAAAGCCCCGCCACTAGGATGCCCAATAGAACCAGGGCACAAATTGCTCGCAAGAGCATTGCTTATTCAGCCAGGACCATGAGGCTGTATCCGCCGAGCACGCGCACCGTCAAGTCTGGGGCTAGCGCAAAGCTGAGCTGCCGCGGAATCCTGGCCGTTTTCTGGACAAGCAAGTCTCCCAGTTCGATGCACCGCGGAGTATAGAAATAGTCGACGATCGTGTAGCCGACGTCGGTCAGGGTGCGCAGGGCTGTTTCCTTGGTGAAATAGTGAAGATGAGCGTGATGATCGCGGCGAAGTAGAAGGCCGTTCTTACGCAGAACCGCCTGAACCGAGAGATCCAGCGGGATGTGGAACAGCTTCTGCCTGGCCTTGGGACGGACGGATCTCACCAATCCCATATAGTCTTCGACATGTTCAAACACGTCGAGCATGAACAGCAAATCAAAATAGGTGTCGCTCTCATCTTTCCGTATGTCGCGCATGCGAAAACGCAGATTGTCGTTGGCACGGCCGGCTGACATAGCCAGCGCATCGGGAGACACATCGTAGCCCCAGCAAACACAGTCCGAAGGCAGATACGGTTGCAGTTCGGCCAGCACCACACCAGCACCGCAGCCCACGTCGCATACGGTTTTCGGCGCGAGGTTCTGCTGCTTCATCATTCGCCGGATTTGCCTCACCTTGAAAGGGGACTCTTCCGAGTGCCAGGATGGGTTGTATTTCAAATAGCTGCCATCTCGATAGATGGCGCTTTCAGCGTCAAGACTGACTAGGCTGCCAGCATCCACGGCGGTACTTTGTTTGAGAGGGAGAACAGGCATGGCTTAACTCCTAAATTCACAGGGTGTTTCAGAAGCCTCTCTTGATGGCCAAATAGGGGATAAGAGCCACTTCGGCCAGACCCGGGAGCGGGTCCGCCCCACTGAACACCGCTTCCGTATTGCAGTTCATCAACGATCGGAAATAGCTCTTCCAATCGGTATCCCCACTAAGAATCCCCATCAACGCGGCAGGAAAATCTGTAGTCGTACGGACCCACGCCACTCCTGCGCGGCCTCTGCAAACTGCCACCGGTAGGCCAACCTGGTCCGCGTAGAGCATGTAGCTGAAGTCCACACCGGCCCGGGCTCCGAGACTGTGATACCCCCAGGTTCTGGCATTTACGTCGAGCAGCTTGTATTGAGAATCCCGCGGATCGAGTTTGTACTCTAGTTCCACCAGACCGTAGTAATCGATCTCGCGCAAGAATCGCTCAGAAAGCTCCTCGAGAACCGGAATATCCACGGTCTCGACATAGGTGCTGGCCCTGCCAAACTCAAGAGGGTGTTGCCGGGTGCGGCGCACTACCATCTTGCCCACCGCTTCCCCGTCACGGAAGAACGCGCAATAAGAGAATTGCTGCGAACCACCTCCGGGGATCAACTCTTGCACCATGATCTCTCCGTCACCTGCGAGGTCAGATGCTTTTTGAAAGAGCGTTCTTAACTCGGCGTGGCTGTTCGCCCGCCATGCCTTCGCCTTGGTAGCGTAAAAAAAGTGCTCCTTGATCGCAGGCTTGATCGCAAATGGGGGTATGGCGCTATCGAGCTCGGCTAATTGGTCAAGACTTTGAGGATAGTGCGTGGCAGGTGTCGGAATTTCCAGGCTCTGTGCAAGGCGATAGGTGTTCCTCTTATCCCAGGCCCACTTCACGCTTTCCCAATCGGGGGTTGGAACTCGAAACACTTCGCTCAATTCTGAACGATACCGCGACAAACCGGCCACGAGTTCCTCTCGTGTGGGATAAAGCACCCAGCCATCCAAACCCAACCGCCTCCCCAACTCCAGCAGGCTATCTACTGCAACCCGTTCATCATGCAGATTCGCGAGCTTCACGAATTTCGTACAGTAGCGCGAGTATCGGGAGATCGAAAGTTCGTCATCCACGACGCACACCGGTACGCCCTGCCGGCCAAGGCTGCGAACGATTCCGAGCCCCTGGTAGTCACCGCCAATGACCACCGCCCCCACGGTGCGGTCGACAGACTTCACCGTGCGGGGCTTTGGGACAGGTTGGGTGAGGGCATTCATCGCGCGTCAGTTGCTTCCTTTTCTCCGAGTTATGGAGCGAACCAATTCAGTCGAAGCGAATTCGGCTCCCGAGACAAAACCAAGCAGTGGCCCGAAGCTCCGGGCCGCAGGCTTGCCGACAAAGTGTAATCCGGGAAGAGACGACTCAAGCCCTCGCCGAAGAACGGGGTAGCCGTTCACCGTTTCCACTTGTTTCGACAATGACGGAGATAGGAAAGGATATTGCGAGACGTCGACTCGGAATCCGGTCGCGAGCAGCGCATGATCGACGAGCCGCTCCGATCCGTCGTCCAGTTTAAGGCGAAGTTGGCTGCCCGCAACAGTCGCGGAGACCACCTTGCGCCCCAGAGTGATGGGTATTTCCGCGATCCGTGGTGCAAGCCAGCCGGCGCCCGCGGGCCGGATCGCGCGGTAAGCAGTCCGATCCTGGAAAACTCGCGGGAAACGGCGGAACAGATGAGGCATCGCCACCAGCCGGCTGATACCCGCTGGACCAACGTCGCGATTCGAATACATCATTTTGGAAATCAGGCCCAGATGATGCAATCGCGCGTGAAGCCCCACCCAATTCAGATGATTCGTGCGCGCGATCACCTCGACCGGAATACCGAGCTCTTTAAATAATGCAGCCGATTCCAAAGCGCTCTGCCCGGCGCCGATCACCACCACCCGCTGGCCCTTGAACTTCCCAAGGTCCTTATGCTCGCTCGTATGGGAAGCCAGGGTAGAGGGAATGGCGGCGAACTCTCCGGGCTTGCTCGCAAACGGACTGATACCGCCCGCGACAACGACACGCCGCGAGGTAAACTCCTCGCCATCGGCGAGCGTCACCTTAAACCCGCGGGCCTCGGTCTCGATACTGCGGATCTGGCGCTTATCCAGATCCGGGACCGCCTGGCTCTGGAACCACCGACCATAATCAACGAAGCGATCGAGTGGAATAGGTTTCGATATGTGATTGCCCTTTTGACGGACGTATTCGTCAAGAGTCAGCGCCCGCTTGGGATCCGCGATGTGCGAAGCTCCCCAATTTGACCGCAGACACATGCCGGCGGGCATCTGGCTCGCCCAGAATGACATCGGCTCTCCAAACACTCGTGTTTCCAAACCCGCGGCCCGCAGATATGCCGCCGAAGAAAGTCCGTAGGGACCCGCCCCGACGACAGTAACATTGCAATTTGATGATTTGCTGTTCAAAAATCCCTGCCCCTCATAGATTCTTGTTTAGGTAGTGCAGCTCCCGTTCATCTCGACCGCAGGAAGACGTCTGCACATTGTTACTTCCTTGGCTTGATGGTCGCGGATAACAATTTGTCACTCTGCGCTTGCACCGGCTTGGCATCAGCGAACACCTCTGTCGAAAGCGAGTCCACGAGGTTGAGATAATCTTGCTTCTTCCGTTGCCAGCCGTTGCGCTCCACATAGTCATGTCCGCCAGCGACTAACGTTCGGCGGAGGTCCTTATTTTCAATGACGTCCAGCATCGCTTCCGCCATCGCCTGACTGTTGCCTGAAGGAAAGAAGTGCACCGTTCCTTCGTCAAAATAGAAGCTGTCAATCTTCGTCTTTGAAACAACAACGGGGACGCCTTGCGACATGAACTCCATTATCTTTGTGCTGTAAGCTTCATTACCAAATGAGTCGGCTCGCTTAGGAACGATTCCGAGATCGGCATTTGCGATTACTTGCGGAATATGATCCAACGAGACGCCGCCACAGAACTTGACGCTTCCGTTCAGACCAAGCTGCTCCGCTAACTTTGTCAGATCGACTTTTTGGTCGCCGCCTCCGCCTCCGTAAAGGTGAAGCTCAGCATTCGGCACCTTCGATTTGATCTGTGCGAAAGCCTCGATTGCAATATCCAATCCCTGGTGCCACTGAAAGCTGCCGGGGAAAAGAATGATGAACTTCTCATCATTTCGGGTCCGCGGCCGGCGGTAGAACACGGCAGAATCTACATGGTTGAGAAAGACCGAACATTTTTCTCCTGAAACCGACCGGGAGATCAGTGTTTTTCGCCAGAGATCGTTCGACACAATGACGTGATCGACGAATCCCGCAGACACTTTCTCCACCCTCGTCAGGAAACCTACATAAGCGTTCCCGCGCCCCGCTTCAAACTTGCTGGCAAACAACTCCGGTACCAGATCATGGACGTCTAGAATTAACTTCACACCAGTCAACTTCGCATACCAGGCTGCGAACACAAGAAAATCCGGCATGTTATGTATGTGGATCAAGTCGTATCGGTTCCGCGCCTGAAGCCGCGTCAGGCGACCCGAGGATTTCCACAAGAACTTCAACAAGCGCCATGCGTAGGTCCATTTATGCCGTTCGTCGTACGCGCGGCTTTGGACACGATGCACGGTGACGCCATTGATCTCCTCCAAAGATTTGGAGAAATGGGTTGTGCTCAAGGAGACTACGTCGACTTGATCTCCACGTTTCGCCAATGTCTCTGCATAGCGCCGTACCCGATTGTCATACTCGTAAGGCGTATAAGCGAGCATGCAAATCTTCTTCCGACTGTTCCTGGAAGAAAGCGGCACGTTGTCACGGTAGTAGCGCGAAACTTCTCTCGGCGTTGCAGCCCAATAGGATCCTTCGTATTTCTCGTGAACGTAGCGCAGCAGTTCTTCGTACAGCTCGACTGGAAACTCGTTCCGGGCAGGCTTGCCGCCGAAACACATGTAATCAGGGTGTGTATTCAGCAATACCATCCCACCACGCTCTGCGATCCAGTCGAGTTTTCGCTTCCAAATGTCGATGTTCTGTTCGCGAAGGACGCTGAATAGAGTGAAGTCCTGAACCATCGTGTACGAAAGTTCCACATACCCGCTGCCGTTTGGACCCGGCACCCAGAAAGGGAAGATGGTGGCCGTGCCGTCTGGCTCTGGCTCAAAGGGATCCGTATCGAATGTAGAAGTGTCGTATTCCACGCCCAGTTCGTGCAGCCAACTTAACTTGTGCTGCATAAGCGGTGAACGAAATCCGCAAGCGTTCCACCGCTGAAGATATTCTCTGATCTGCGAAGCTTTCGCGGCGAACTTCGCTTTAGAGCTGTAGAGCTTGCCATCGTGCTCCAAACCATGCACTCCAACCTCGAATCCGCCTTGCTCCAACTTCTTTCGTATGCCGTCGGACACACGGTATTCGCCTTCTGGCACGAAGTTGAAGCACGACTGGAATCCATATTTCTTTTCGAGGTTCATCAACTGCTCAACGCGCGACACTCCTCTGCACCCCTCGACGTCGTGCGTGAGGATCAAGGCAAAACGCTTACGGTCTGGCCAGCCTGGCCATGCGGCGGGAGTGGCACCTGCTTTCGGATCGATCGGCCAAATGTCCGCAAAGGCTTTGCGCCGGCGATTAGCCCGCCACCGTCGCATCTCCATACGCAACTGCCAAGGTATGACCGGTTTGAGAAGATAGTAAATTCTGTTTAACAACATATTGTGAACCGTCGATCCACCGAGAACCCCATTCTTGAATCCGTCTTGCCTTCCTGGACGATATTGTTCTACCCGATATGTCTGTACAACAGTTTGCCGACCACTTTCAGCGCGAAGTCTGGCGCCACCGAAACAACGCGCGCGACCAGGTTTTTTCCCCAGCTACTCGGACGCTTCGCCGACCTGCCTGGGTATACCCAGTAATTCAGGTCTGTCGCCGCTGCACCCCAATGCTCCTTGAAAGCGATTAATCCCAGGTTGTCGATGTCTGAACGACCCAAATCCAGTTCTTCGAAACCTTTCTCCCTCGCTTCTCGTATGGCCTTCCAGAACAGAAGGGCCATTCCACCAAACTTGTTAAATGCAGCGTCGCTGCAGCCATACTTGTAAACCATGGTTTTCTTATGAGAAAGAGTAAGGATGGCGGCAACCGGGGAGCCGTCTTTTGACGCGACTCGAATCGTGAGGTCGGTTCCAAATGCCGCAATCAAGCCTCGAAACCAAGCCAGTGGTTGAGGAGGTAGATACTGCCGGCGACGAGTCATCACCAGCAGTTGATAGAATTTCTGCAACAGATCCTCTGACGTTCCTAGCTCGTACTGCAGCTTTTCGCGTTCAGCACGGCGAATTTTTCTTTGGACACAATCTTTGTGGAAGCTGCGGAAGAGTTCCTGTTCACTCCGGCCAAGATCAAGATGATGAAAGCGATAAGTAAGGAGTTTCCCGAGCTTAGTATGACTACTCGGCTGGCAAGATAAGGGTCTGATTTCGATGTACTTCGATCTCTTTTGGTCGACGTGCCGCTGAGCATGCGCCAATATTGCATCAAGCGCATCTGTCCGATCTATCAAGGGGTCGCTATGATCGGAGAAAGGCAATGACACCAAACGCCGTCCTGTCAACCAGCTATTAACCCAGCAAAATACCAACCCATTGGTTAGGCGCGCCCCCGGCGGACACGTTGTTATGACGACGGGCTCATAGTCATACACGTTCCGCAATGTTTTCAGCCAATTGGCACTGTGAAAGACTGAGGCCCGCGGATGGGTCTTGACGAGACTTGCCCAACGCTCATCGCCGAGCGGATCAACTTCATAGCAGACAGCTGAGGCTTCCTTCGTTTTGTCTGAGACGTTTGATGTCCCATCGGCGCTCAACATTACGGCCGCGCCAGTCGCCGAACTCCAGTTATTACGGCTCATTCTTGGTTAGTGCGGCGACTCCTTTCCAATAACAACCCTTCCCGTCGGTCGCGGGGAAATGTAGCACTCGCAACAGGATCGTTGTCGGCTAGATAGGCAAGTTTGGCCACCACTCCCGCCACGGGTAGAACGCGGGCGCTGGTTTGCAAAGCACATGAAACTGCGAACTCGAGGAGTGCAGGGGTACAACCAAACCGTGACGGAGCGTCTTGCACGTCGTGTGAATAGAAGATCAGCCAACTCTTCTTTCGCTCGTTGTCCAGAATCAGCTTGCGCACCAGCGTGCACTCGTCGCGGCCACCGTAAAGACTATTCGCCCGAAGCAAGTTCAGATCAACATCGGGCCCATTGAAGCCCTTCCATGTGCTTCTGCAGCTTGATGCCTCCGCTCCCACCAATCTTTTGGCGTTGAGTGTAAAATCGCCAAACGGAAACGCGAAGTTTCCGGAATCGGGCTTGCCCGTTAGCTGTTCTAGCGCCTGCCTTCCCTTTTGTACATCTTCTAGAAATGTTGAGGCTGACACCGACCTGCAGGATATGTGGCTAAACGTGTGGCTCGCCAATTCATGGCCGTGGGATAAGGCGGCGTCCAGGTCCTCGCGATGAAATTGTTCCCCCAGATCGTTCACCTGATTCATCAGGCCTGCGGCAACGTAATATGACCCTGCAACTCCGAGGCTCTTTAGTATTCGCCCGCCTGTCGTGAGAGCCGATCGGGGAAAATCGTCGAAGCAGAAAGATACGAACGGGCCGCGATCGACCAACGGCACGCGGCGCGAAAAGAACCGAGAGATCACCTGCCGGCGCAACGACCCGAGCTGGGAATGGATGCTCACGATTCAGACGGTGAACACCGGCTGTTGCTGAGCCACGATACGAATCAAACCATCTTCCGGTACTTCCCGGTCTTTCGGAAACACCAACGATGTGACGCCCTCGGCAGCATTCACCTCTTCCATACCAAGATCGGCGAACACTTTGCCGGACGGAGCATTCCTCGGAGTCTTGCGATAGTTCGCCCAGAAATCCTTGCCCGACTCTCGAATGTAGGCCTTCATGACATAGGCAAGGAATGCGTGTTCAACCCGCTTCGATTGAACTCGGCAACTGAACATGAGATCCGTCATTCTTGGTTCACGCCTATCCACGATGCTAAAACCAACAACGCCGTACGAGCCGAACCGGTCTTCACAACTCAGCACATAGGTGTCAAGGTGCGATGTTGCCAAAATCGTTTTCAAGACGCCGCGATCATAGCGGTTGCCGGAGAAGTTCATCTGGTTGGTGCGCTGCGTTAATTCGTGCACGCGCTCGATGTTCTCTTCCGTCATGGGCCGAATCGACAACTGAATTTGGCAGTCGCGCAAGAATGCAAGGTAATCACTCTTGAATTCGGCGGCCATATCCTGCCGCTTTGCTTCGACTTGATACATTTTCCGCCGTTCCTTGCTCTCGGCGGTGACGGGCACTTGACACTCTTTCATTTCGGACAAAGCTTGGTATTGCAGGGCATTGAGAACCCGAATTCCAGGCCAGGCGGCCTGCACTTGTTCCAGTTCAAATTGCGAATCGTCCACAAACAAGAGAGAATCAATGCCAATGTTGAGTTGCTGAGCGATCGTGCGAATGCTTTCACTCTTCGGCTGCCAGGAAATCTGCGGGCAGAGGAAGTATTCATCAATCTGGAACTGCTTGAGAACCTTCATCGCTTCATCGCGGTTGTTCTTGCTGGCGATGGAATGCAGGATCCCACGATCGTCCAGAGTTCGAATCGTCTGCGCAATTTCCCTTCGTAGCTTTAATTTCTCAGGGCCATCCTCCACCAAAACGCCGTCCCACAGTGTATTGTCCAGATCCCATACCACGCACTTGATCTTCTTGGTCTTCTCCGCCGTCTTCTCGACCACGTGCTCGACTTCTTGAACGAACTCCATCAGGCCAAAATAGAGCATGGTGCCGTCCTCGACGTCGTTCGGAATGAGTTCGATAGTAAAGGGAACTCGGACGTTAAACACTCTCTTAATCTCTTCCATGGGGACGCGGATTCGGTGAAACCCAGGCGTGACGTCGAAAAGCTTCTGGAACGGTATTCTTACCTCTTCATCGACAGCTCTGATAGTGAGGGAAAGCGGAATGTTGTACGACTGCGGGTTGTAACACTCGAGCAGAAATGAGGTCGCGTGATCCTGACCTTCGGCTGGCCGGCTCGCCACCCTTTTCTTATAGCCGTACCTCTTGCCCGTCACCGTTCTCTTTATGCTCGAGGATACGGGCAGTTGGTACAATACCGTCCCGATACTGTAGTCCCTTCGCTCCCGCCGTTCGGCCTGTTCGCTCGACTGTAGCCGCACATTTCCGGGCGACCACAGTTTCCCCCAGCGTTTAAACCGGATCTTCAACAGATAAGAATTGAAAGCCGCGGGGCATTCCACTCTGACCATGCCATCGGCAAATCTTCGGCATCTACCATCTTCCCGAGGACTGTACAGATCACAAGTCGAGTAGCAGGTGGGCCAAACACACTCAGTGCAGTGTTCGCTCCACGGGAGAACCGTTCGTGCCAGGATCTTCCCTTTCAATTCAGCCAGAGCGGAGACCACTTCTGATGGGATCTGGCCGCTCGACTCGATTTTGTGATTCGCCTCTGTTTCGTACATTGCTGAATTCTCAACGCATCGCAACCTGGATATTGCGTGCTCGCCTCGATGCCGGAAGAATAGCTACGCCTTTTGAAGCCGATAGATGAACTGGTTCCCCATCCATGCGTTATGGTTTCGGTCGGGGGGGCCGAACAAGTATCGTGTCATCTTGTACATCGCGCCTTGTCCGGCAACCTTGGATGTGCCAAGGGGCGGCAGGCCATACCGATATACTGCAGACACCGTAAGCCCATTGTCACGGCACAACCCCATAATTTTCCGGCGTCTGAGGCGATTCAGGGCGTACGGTTCTGGTCTAAGCAGTTTCAAGAGTTTCTGATAGATAACCACCGGCACTCCCCAGAAGTGAAAGCTGTCCGTGAATTCAAGGATTATCGAGGCACCGGGTTTGGCAAGGCGGCCTACTTCAGCGATGACTGCAGCCGGTGAGTCAACATGCGCCAGAACGCCAACGCACAGAATCAGATCAAAGGATTGCGGAGCAAGGTTAGAGTCGATAAAGCTTCCGTTAATCAAGTCAACATCGTTTAAGCGGTCGGATGGAATTTTCTTCCGCGCGAGATCGAGCATCCGGCTGGAAAGATCCAGCAAGGTCAGCTGATCGCAGCGAGGGAGCAGGGGTAGCGAGATCGAGCCATCGCCGCAACCAATATCTAACACGCGATTGACCGGCAGATTTTGAGTGAACTGTTGGACCGTCTCAACTCGAATTTGAATATCAAATTGCCTCGGGCAGAGATATTTGTCAGGAATCTCAAATAGCGTTTTAACTTGCTCGAGTTTCGATGTCATAGTGCTTTCTACCATAAGCCTCCGAGAAGAACGAGATGCCTGATGATTGATGACGCCGCGACTCACCGGGGGTGTGCCTAACTTAAGGTTTCGCGGAGGTCGCCGTGATTTTGCTATCTCCAGATCGTTTCGCCGCCAAATAGACGACTCATCTGCTGGCGGCGAAGATACGCAATGGCTGCGTGATCATCGACCTGCGGAACATTGGTTAGATATCCAGAGACAAATCCGTACATCAAACCGACGGAGCCGATGACATACGGCTTGCGAAAGAAACGTATGATGCATTTGCTCAGCATGAACAAAGGGTGATAGCCACAGATGTAGTTCGCGCGGCCATACTTAACCAGAGTGGGCCAGAGTCCATCCGCTGAACCGGTGTCTCTGTGATGGACAAGATGCAGTTGCGGAAAACTCCGTGTAGCCCATCCCAAACTGTTGGCTTTCACTTCGTCCATTGTGTCCCAACCCGGCGCTGCTATGAATCCGCCGATGCCATCCCAGCATGCCTTTCGATAGATCTTGGTCGCACCTCTCACGTGAAATGCCGGAGCCTCCTCGAATCGCTTCTTACCTTCGACCACATAGCAGATGACCCCACCACCAACACCCAGTTTGTCATCACCGTGAAACTCATCGAAGCATTTTTCAAAATAGTCAGGGTCGAAAGCAAGATCACCATCGAATTTGGACATGAAATCCCAATCGGCGCAGGTCAACGCGCGATAGCCATCGTTGAACGCGTCCACGACTCCACCGCCCGCCTTTCGAAAGCCTCGGTCCCTGCGGTGAACAGCCTTGATCCACGGATAACGAGTGGCGTAATCGTCGATGATCTTCCCGGTGCCGTCTTTCGAGCCATCGTCTACGATCACCCATTCTTGCGGCAGGATCGTCTGCCGAATCATGCTCTGAATGGTCGATTGGATGTGCTCTTCCTCATCTCGCACAGGGGTGATGACTACGTATTTGATGCTTTGGGTTTTCATTTTGTGAACGCAGATAACTATCGGTTTCGGCTGGTACTGGTTAGACCTTCACCGAGGCCACCTTGGCCCAACTCGGCGGCATGTTTCGAAGAACTTCGATGCCTTCGAAAATGTTGCTCTCCCGTGCGCCATGTTCGCGAACCCACGCTGCCATTGCGCGGACGCCTTCAGAAAGAGGGGTTTTCGTGCGTTTACCGAATGCTCGTTCAGCCTTAGAGTGGTCGGAAAATGCAATTTTGACTTCGTTGCGCGGGTCCAGGTGATTGACCTTGCAAGGTTTGCCGATTGCCTCAGCGACCACTTCCGCGAGTTCGTTTACCGTGTGAGGGACGTCGGCGCCGACGTTGAAGATCTGGTTCCGCGTCTCTGGAAAATCCACTGACGCCGCAATAATCGGCGCTACATCGTCAATGTGCGTGAACGCCCGTTGCTGCATTCCATCGCCGAAAATCGTCATCGGCTCTCCACGCAGAAGCTGATTCATGAAGATTCCAACAACGTTGCGGTACCGGTCGCCAATGTTCTGCCGCTCCCCGTAGACATTGTGGGGACGGAATACCACATAATCGAGGCCAAACATCTCGTGGCTCACACGCAGTTCTTGTTCCACCGCCAGTTTGGAAATTCCATAAGAATCTTCAGGAATCGGGATCATCTCTTCGGACAAGGGGCTTTGCCCCGCTCCATAGACCGCGATTGACGACGTGAATACGAAGCACTTGACGTTGTGGTTTATCGAGGCGTTGATCAGATTTACAGAGCCAACCAGATTGTTGTTGTAGTTGAATCTTTTGATGAAATGGCTCAATCCCTCGGCGGCGTAGGCGGCCAGGTGGTAAACGTAATCAAAAGAGTACCGGTCGAAAAGACGGTTGATCAATTCGTGATCCGTAATCGATCCCTGAACGAAGGTGGCTGCCTCGGGGACATTTTCCCGAAAACCTCCGCTTAAATCATCGAGAACGACCACGTCGTGCCCGGATGCAAGCAGGTGGTCAGCGACATGCGACCCCATAAAGCCGGCGCCGCCCGTCACCAAAGATGTCGGTTTATTTCCCATGAAGGGTTTCTCCTTAGAATGTAACTTGATAATGGGGGAGGGCAATCGAAAATAGCTTCAGGTAGTTTGTACTGGGATCTGCTCAACCGGCTGCTCGATCCCGTGTTCGACGAACTGGATCGGATCCAGTTGCTGGTTCCACCGCACGGTGGCTCGATACATCTCCAAGCGTCCTTTTACCACGTCGTTGGGGCGGACCAGATTCGCGAATCCGTAACCCGCCTGCCGGATGCGCAATTTCGTCAGAAGCATCTGCCGATACTGCCGCGCGCCTCGCGCCCCATAATGCTTGTAGAAATAACGATAGCCGTTTCGGCAAACTTCAATGGCGAACCGTACTGGGAAGCGCCCGACTGATTGGCCACCCAGGTGGGTGATCGAAACTTTCGGCGTAAAGTGGATCCGAAAGCCTGCACCCCACACCCGCCGGCACAAATCCACTTCCTCGAACTGATAGAAGAACTGCTCATCAAACCCTCCCAACTGCCTCAGGAGGTCGCCGCGCAGCATGACGCAGCAGCCCGACTGCCAGTCCACTTCCCTCTCGGTGTCCCCTTTCCACCCTTCGTATTCATCCGACAGAACGGGGTGCTTCAGATGGCCGAGAAATCGCAGCCCAAACGCAGCTACCAGATACCGCGAGATGGTTGGAAACGGGCGCGCCGACCGTTGATAGCTCCCGTCTGGATTGTGTACCCGGCATCCGAAAGCCCCGGCTTCGGGATGCCGATCGGCAAACTCAACCCAGCGATCCAGCGACCCGTCGTGAATGATCGTGTCCGGATTCAGAATGAGGACATACTCCCCGCAAGCCTCGCGAATACCGGCGTTGTTCCCCTTGGCGAAGCCAAGGTTGGCCCGGTTCTCGACCACGCGGACAGCCGGAAACTGCGCGCGAATCTTCTCCACAGACCCGTCCGTCGACCCATTGTCGGAGACGATCACTTCGTACTGAACCTTCCGCGTGTTCTCAAAGATCGAGCGGAGACAGTTCTCAATGACCTTCCAGTCATTCCAGCAGATGATCACAATTGATAGCTTCATAAATTCTCGCCCTGTTTCGGATCCTTCCGGAGTAAAGATAACGCGCCGCTAGCCGAAGAGCCTGCTTGAAACCGATGGGCTGACCGACCGCCCGTCCGCAGCACCCGCAGCTGCGGATTGCGCCGCATACGCGACCGGAACTGCATCCGACAATAACGCTGGTTGCGCCCGTTGTGCGGTTGATGCTCGAACGGCCACGGTGGCCGCGGGAATCATGGCCAGGGTCACAAACCACCAGATCTTGATTTGATCGAAATAGCTTATTCCAAAAAAACCGGCGAGGTGAGCGCACAAGATACATCCAAGGGCCCATAGCAGCCATTCTTGCGTCCGGTCGGTCGCCATTTTTCTCGCAACTCCGATTCTGCGAAAGCTTCGCGAGATCAGCACTAGAAACAGGACGAGCGTTGCCAGGCCGCCTTGCTCGGCCTCGGCCACGAACTGGTTGCATAGGTCCCAAGTGAAGAAGCCCCAATTGGCATTATCATTGGTTCCGACCAGCCACCAACTGCTGAAGTGCCTCACGCATTGGTCGATCAGGTTGGCGCGGTCCCAACCGGTCGATCCACCTGCAAAATCAACGTGGGCCAGGGCAAACCAGACTGGAGCTTTCATAACCATGGCCAAACCCACAATCGCCGCCACCAATCCCCATAGCAACCAGCGCACATGGTTACGGAGTGGCCACAGACAAAGCGTCAAAATCCCTACCCCAGCCGCTGAAATTCCCGTGCTGGAGGACGCAGTCAAAGTAATGATCACGGACGAGATCAGACCGATAGCGGCAACAACTCTCGCCTTCTTGCTCCACAACCAAATGAACAGCGGCACCAGAGTCCCGCCGAACACGCTGGCTATGATCTCCTGAGCGAACACACCCCGGCAGCGGACGTGCCCATTGCGGATATCGGGCATCACCTGTCCGCCCATCAGGAGTGCGAAGATATTTGTCAGGTGGCGCTGCTCATACAGCATGCAGGCAGCCATGATCACCGCAATCACCACAAAGACCTTCGCGACCCGGCGAATGTCGTCCGCGTCGCGGATCAGGTACCGGACCAGAAAATATCCTCCCAGCACATCCCAGAGAAAGCCAAGCTGATTCACCACCGCGCCGCCTACGTGATAAAGCAGCACAAACGCAGTTGCCCGGCAGAAAGCCCAAATCATAAATATCTTGTCGATGCGGTTGAAGCCGCCCGCAAGCATCCTGTCCCCCGAAGAGGACTTAAACATTCGCAGACAGCCACAAAGAATCACGATGCGATGGGCGAAGAAGTGAAGGCCCCCGATATTGAACTGCTCCCCGAGGGGTACGAGAAAGGCAAAGAGAAGGAGTGGAACGACGACCCACTTACGAGGAAGCACGAATACCAACACGATTGCGATCACCAGCGCAGCCAGCCCAATAGGGGCTATGGTGCTGTCCGCAGCGCCGCCTCCAAACGTCACGTTGGGATGTTCTTGCATCAGGTGCTATCGAGTCCCCTGAGTGCCCCGAATTATGGATTCGGCGGCCCGGGCGGAGCCAGGGACGCAGAATAGATTCTGGGCGACCTTTTCGGTCCCCGGATACAGGCTTAGCGTCAGGTCCACGTACTCCCGGTGTTTCTCTAAGTCGTGAAGGCGAAACACGAGCGTTCCTTCCGGATTGAGCATTCCAATCGTGCGCCTCAGAAACGCTGGAAGCTCACCAAGTTTCACATAGCAGAGAGACTCCACCATCGCAACGACGTCCCAACGAAACGGGGAACGGAAGGACTCAAAGTCCGAGGCCACCCATGAGCTTCGCTGATCTCCAACTTTTCGACCGTCATCGATTGCCCGCTTCGAGATATCTACGCCGCAGTAGTTACCTTCCCACCCCTTCTCACGTAACGCCTTGAGCAGAGATCCTCTTCCACATCCGAGGTCAACAATCGTCGAGATCTTCGACAGCCGGGCAGAGAGATAATGCATGATGTCGTCCGGAGCTACGAAGTGAGGGTAGCCGAGCAGCGCGTACTTCACGTTCCACACGTACTTCTTTGCAACAGTGGGAAGGGCTGCGTGAAGTCTGTTCATAATATTCGGCTCCTCTCCGGTTCGAGATTAAACCTCAGCTTAGCTAACTCCGGGCGGACAAAACGCACTTCTCATTCGTTCCCCAGTGGCAACGCTCTTCTCCACGGGATCAACAGATTCAGGACGAGTCGTTGCTCGTCGGCTGATATCGATCTTGTTAGCGCAACGGCTGGCCAAACGGCGGCCAGACAGGCCAGCGAGACCTCGCCTAGCTTGATCAACGCTACCGTCCGCACATTGGCACCCCAAGGAAGGGGCAGCATTATTGCTGCAACCCCGACGGTTATCGTTGCCGCGGTCGCCGCAGCCAGCCGCATTGCGTCCGGGATCAGCTTTGCCGGATTGAAGAAGCTAAGGACGGACGTCATCGCGGAGAACATATAGATCACGCCTATCAGTTCGGCTGCGGCCAGCCCGAGAAGTACGCCGTGGAACCCTATGGTCTTCCCAAAAACTGCCAGAACGGCCAGCACGCCAAGCCGGAATGCCTGTCGGATATTGTCGTGCAGGGCGTTTCCTGACGCACGGTATAGGACCAACTGCAGCCGGGAGATCGAATTGAAAAAACTGGACAGACAGACCAGCCAGATCGTCACGCCGAATTGGGGGTTGCTTTGGCCCGTCCATGCAAACGCCAACAATGCACCGAAAGCGCCGACGAATGCGAGAGGAACAAGGGTGACGGCCACTGTTATCTTGAAGGACTTCCTGAAGAATCGCGCCAGCCTATCGGCGGAGCCCGTGGCGAAAACAAGGGTGCCCCCGGACAGCAACGGCAGAATTAGAGCATCCTGACCCATTAAGACAGCGAGAACCAGCCTGGTTGCGACGGCGTAGACACCCGCGACCTCAGCCCCAAAAAACTTCAATATCGTAACGGGGAGAAGCATGGTGTAGAGCACTTCGAGGACGTTCACCAACTGGTAGCTGCCCGCGAAGCGGATCAGTTCCCGAAATACGCTGGTCGTGAAGTAGCTCATCTTGATCTGGATTTCCGGTACGACCCGCCGAGATGCCACAAAACAGCAAGAAATGTAAATCAGTTCCGATGCCGCCATCGTGATGGCCATCGAGAAAAGGCCACGCCCGAAGTGGAGCAGGGCGATGATGGCGGCAGCCTCGCCGATTGTGGTGACTATATTGAATGTCCTCGTGAGGTCAATGCGGTGCGCCCCCATGACGATCGCTTCGAACGCAGCTCCAAAGTTCGCCATAACCATGATCACGGCGAGCAGCGTGATCGACCCAGCGGCCGAAGTGAGGAATTCCGGAGGGACCCCGCTTGCCCGCGCCAGCCCCTGCGAGTAAATCGCGATCGGGATGAGGCCGGCCACGGAAAGTGCCAGCATGGAAATGCTTCCCGTGCTCAATAGTTTACTTGCAGTTTCGAAATCGCCGTTGCCGGTCGCCTCGGCAACGTATTTTTGGAACGCGGACTTGAGGCCCGCGCTTCCGAAGCGCATATAAGCCGCAGTCGCCATTATGATGGACCAGATGCCGTACCCACCGAGCCCAAGGTGGTAAATTACGATCGGAACCATCACAAACCTGGTTCCGACCTGGACGGTGCTGGCCAGGACGCCGAAGATTGTGTTCTTACCGATCGCGGCGGCGAGGTGACCGTCAGAAGAAATCGGCCTAAAGGTTTTCGTTGCTGTCATTTCTTGTAGTGTAGTTGCGGTCAGGCGCCGGACAATTCAACCGCAGACGGTCGGAGATCAGTCGGAAAGTCTGGGAGATCGTATCTGGAAGTGATTCGAAGCGCCTGGTTTGGAGACCTAGCTAAAACCGGCCTCGCTGACCCGAAATAGATCAGCGAGACATTTGGCCGTTAGTCGAGTGCTGCTTACTGTACCTGTGCGTTCAGGCCAGTCGGTGGGCTTGGGGCGGCGCCACTAGCACTGGAATCCTCATACGCTCCCATGTCCCAATTGGCCGTCGACGGTCGTTGGACCCCGGCTTTATCGTAGCAGAGCGCGCCGAGCCCGGGATTTGGCTGGCCGTTGCAAACTGAGTAGAGATTCTTCCCCGTCTGCCACGCTGCCGAAGAAGCGCCGGTTAGATGGTAGGTTCCCGTCAGAAGCGGATCCCCTGCTGCGCTGTTCGTATCATGCGTCCCGGCAGGGCAGCCGTTCGAGTGGCACCCCTGCAAGGACGATAGTGTGTGATACGCGGTATTGGTTCTGTCCCACGCCAGATCGCCATTGTTGTAATAGTCGTTGTAGTCCGAGGCTGAGATCGACCCGGACCCACCGATGCCCCAGCCGTTGCGGAACAGTTCAAGGATGTCGTTCTCAATCGTGATGTTCGTACCAGGATTCACGTTCATGCCGGGATTCGAGTTGTTCTCTGGGTTTGTGGACGACTGCATGATGCCGAGCATCGTGTTATTGTAGACAAAATCTCCCACGCACCAATCTTGCACCAGACCGTTCGCTGGGGTGTCGTTCGTTGTTCCAGAGGTGTTCACCAGAACGTTGTTGAAAATATAATGGCCGCCACAGGTGTGGCTGGGGTCATCCGAAGTGAAGATGAATGTGTTCGTGTACTCGCCGGGATCGCCGTGGATGAAGTTGTTGTAGATCAGGCCCCCGGAGAAGCTCGATCCTGTGTTTGTGGCGAAGAAATAAATTCCATCGTGATGGTTGAAATTGTCGGTCTGGTCCCACGGCGCGAAGTCGTGAATGTCGTTGTTGTAAACCGCGACCAGTCCGGTCAGAGAGTCTCCGCCGCCATTGTCTCCTACGATGATCCCCCAGTTGATGTTGTAGCAGGTATTGCCGTATGCCTGAAAATTTGAGTTCGTCGAATAGCCAAGCCGAATGCAGGTGCCAGTGTCATGGATCGTGTTCCCGTGAACCAAACCGTTCGATGCGTTGTAGAAATAGATTGCCCCCCGCGCACCCTGGGTTCCGTCTGCGGTGTCGGACAGATTCGCACTATGAACGTACAGATTGGTGATGGTGAGATTCCGCACTTCCGAATTAGAGGCGTTGTACATAACTACCGCGGTCGTATTGCTGACTTGATTCGCGAGCCCCGTCCCGTTCGCCGTAGCGGTGATGAGGCCATTTGTGCCGCCATCCACCAGGGTGTAGTTGGAGGTACCTAAAATCGCGCCGTTTCCTCCCCAATACGGGGCCGTCAAGACCGCTCCGCTCTCGAAAAGGAGGGTAACCGGGCTCGAGCTGTTTCCGCCGCCCTGAAAGGTCAGATACCCGCTGGCGCCAGCCGGAGCGTTGAACGTTCCGCACAGGTGAACGGTCACTCCTGGACCGATCTGGGCTGCACCCGATCCCCAGTTGGCCGAGCTATTGAACCAGGATACGGCGAAGGCGTCGGCACAGTCGGCGCCAGTGTTGCCTCCGGCTGCATTTTGGGCGATGTAGATGTTGGCTGCCGTGGCTGCGGCTGAAAAACCTGAAGCAAGGATGACGAACATTACTGCGAGTACAAGGTTGCGGGGCCCGTTCACGCTGTCCTCCACTAATCGTGTGCTGGGTTCGCCAACTTGGCGAACCTGCTGGTAAAACTCAATTGCCCAGTAGGGGAGTTGCTCACGATCCACTGGATGATCGAGTCTCTTTTATAACCAGAGGCGGACATTGCGAACAGGTGCCGGGAGGACATGCCCCGATTCTAGAGCTTTCACTGAACCGCAGGAAAGTCTTTTGAAATGCTACGTTTAGCGCCGCCAATGGGGCTTCGCAAACGGGCTTTTACCATTTTGGTAAGGTACTGAGAGGTGCAGACCCAGTCGTAGGCTCCGTCCAGCTTGGCGCTGAGCAACGCCCGGTCGTCGCAGGAGTTCACCGGCAGGCGCTCGAGAAAAAGCGGCTCGCTGTTCCGGTTCGCTCTGCCCACGATTGTGGACACTCCATTTTGGTAGCCGGCCCGGCGAAGCGAGTCGCGCAACATCTTCGTGAAATCGGTGTCGGTTTGAGGAAAAGCGTACGGATAGGCGAACGAGTCTACCGCCGAGCCCAGCTTGTCTTCGATTGTTGCCTTGGAGTTTGTTATCTCTTCATGGACAGCCGGAACACTCAATTCCTGAAGCCTTGGGTGGGTTACGGTGTGGGATCCGAAGAGGATTCCGTGATTGTTCAACTCCCGAACCTCGGCCCAGGTTAAGCAATCCTTCCCTTTGAACTGGAGCGGACGGTCTCCAATGTAGGCAGTCGGCAGAAAAACCGTCGCGCTGAAGTCGTGCTGACTCAATGCGGGGAATGCGTGTTGATAAAAGTTGCGGTAGCCGTCGTCGAACGTGATGACCACGAGTTTTGCCGTGCCTTGTGTTTGCTGCTGCAACTGCTGAATAGCCTGAGCCGGGCTGCAGGCCGTGTATCCGCTCTCATGCAGGTACTCCATTTGCGAGGCAAATTGTTGTGGGGAGGTCGACGTGCGGTAATAGGGATGCGCTGTTTCTGCGTCGTCCGAGATGCTGTGGTACATGAGAATCGGGATGGCCGGCTTATCGGGAGACGCACTCCGCCGAAACGGATTGACAAGGTACAGCGTCGCGAATCTGTCGAACCGAAAGCTCATTATCAGGCAGTCCGTTCCGCGGTGGATAGAGGTGCTCCATCATGTTCGACGTGCTTGCGCGAGGTCATCGAGGTGAAGTCAAGAATTTGCTCCACCACCCGAGCCTGCTGTTGTTCCTTTAGTTGCGGGAACATGGGCAAGGAAACGATTTCCGCGGCGGCCTTCTCAGCTACGGGGAAGTCGCCGAGGCTGTACTGCATGGATGCATAGGCTTTCTGCAGGTGCAGCGGAATGGGGTAGTGGATCCCGGTGCCGATGCCAGCCTGTTTCAGATGCTCCATCAGGCCTTCGCGATCGGCCGTTCGAACCACATACAGGTGATACACGGCACGCGACCATGACGGTTCGCAGGGTGGAACCAAACTGCGGTCTACAGCCTTGAGCAGCCGCTTGTACTCCGCTGCACGTTCGCGGCGCTGGGCATTCCACTTTGCCAGATACGCCAACTTGACGTGCAGAAGACCGGCCTGGATCGAGTCGAGGCGGCCGTTGTAGCCTTCGACGTCGTGATAGTACTTTGTGGCTTGGCCGTGATCCCGAAGCATCTTCATAGTCTTCGCAATGCCGGCATCGTTCGTGGTGGCAGCGCCCGCTTCGCCGCATGCACCCAGATTCTTCCCGGGATAGAAACTGAATGCTGCGGCTCGTCCCATGGATCCCGCTTTCATCCAGCGGTTGTGCTTTCGTGAAAAATATTCGGCACCGTGCGCCTGGCAGGCATCCTCGATCACGACCAGGTGATAGCGCTCGGCGAGCTCCAGAATCGGATCCATGTCGGCCATCTGCCCGTACAAATGGACCGGGACAATGGCCGTGACCGGGCGGCCGCTACGGCGGCTTATGAGCTTTCCGGCATCGTCGACCGTGCACTGTTTCTTTAGATATTCTTTGAGTTTTGCCGGGTCCATGTTGTACGTCTGCTCGTCGACGTCTACGAACTCGGGCAGCGCGCCGGCTTGCGAGATCGCTTCCGTGGTTGCGATGAAGGTGTGCGGCACGGTGACTACCACGTCGCCGGGCTTCACTCCGCTGGCCATAAGGGCGAAGCGCAGAGCGTCGGTGCCGCTGCTGATCGCAACCGCGTAACTGGCCTCGCAGAAAGTCGCGAAGGCGTTCTCAAACTCTTCGACCATGGGGCCGCCGATGAATCCGGCGGTCAGCAAGGCTTTGCGGAAAACTTCAGTTAACTCGTGCTCGAGTTCAACGTGCGGAGTAACCAGATCAAGAAAAGGAATGCTGTTGGACGTGTTGTGAGAACCACTATGAGAACTACTCACTTTGAAGCCTCCGTAATTTTTTCGATATAACGCAGAACTCTCGCTGGATTTCCAACCACGATGCTGCTGGGCGGTACGTCTTTGGTGACCACGCTGCCGGCTCCCACAATGGCGTTTTCACCAATGCTGACGTTCGAGAGAATCGTGGCTCCAGAGCCAATCGACGCTCCCTTCTTGACTACGGTTCGCTCGACTCTCCAGTCGGCTTCGGTTTGCAGATTCCCGTCGGCGGCCGTGGCTCGGGGAAAGCTGTCGTTGATGAACATCACGCCGTGGCCGATGAAAACGTTGTCCTCGATAGTGACGCCTTCGCAGATAAACGTGTGGCTTGAAATCTTGCAGCGCTCGCCCACTCTCGCGTTCTTTTGAATCTCGACGAACGCGCCGATCTTCGATTCGTCGCCAATTTCACAACCGTACAGGTTGATGAACTTGGAGAGCTTCACGTTTTGCCCCAGCTTTACGTCGGGAGCGATGCACTGGTAAGGATTCATGGGTGATTTTGCTTAATCTGCATCGACACAGGGTCGTTGGGCTTCGTTGTACCACGCTGCAGAGTTGGTACCAGAGGTTGCCGTGGGCAGCGCTTTCGGAGGCCCGGCAGGCGTGATTTTCGTTCCCGCAAGTTCGGGCGCAAATGTGTTGCGGATCCAAAGGGGAATCCCGCTTTGATTCACCGCGCGAAGAGTTTTCGGATGGAGGACCTTGGCGCCAAGGTGTGCCATCTCCTCTGCTTCGCGATATGAGATCTCAGCGATTGTGGATGCATCCGGCACCAGGCGTGGATCGGCGGTCATCAGGCCGTCGACGTCGGTCCAGATGATCACTTCATCGGCGTCGAGAGCTGCGCCTAAAATCGTCGCGGAACAATCCGAGCCGCCTCGACCAAGAGTCGTGAGCACACCCTCCACCGTAGCGCCGATAAAACCAGTCACCACGGGAACAACTCCCTTCTGCACGAGTGGACGCAGGCGCTTCTGACAGAGCTTCCGGGTCGCACCCATGTGCGGGTCGGCGGCGCCATGGCAGGAGTCGGTTTGGATGAGCGCTGTGGCCTCAATCGCCTCGCTCGCGACCCCGTGCTCCTCCAACACCACCGCGACTATCGGAGCAGACAGACGTTCGCCAAGACTGGAAATCGAATCGCGCGTCGACGGCGTCAATTCGCGCATGTGCATTGTGCTTTGGCAACGCTGTTCGCCTTCCTGAAATAGTCGATCCATTTCGCGCCCGATGCGACTTCGCTCCGCGGCGGAATGGATCAATGTGTTGACAACCGCCGCGTGCCGCCTACGCAGCTCAAGGAAGATCGTTGCCAGGGAAAGGCGATCTCCGAGTGCGGACTGCACGGCCGCTTCGATCAGTTGGTTGGTCACGCCGCTCATGGCAGAGACGACTACTACCAGATCACTCTCGCGCGTCGCGTCGCGAATAATGTCCACCACTTTCTTGATGGAGGATGCATCGCCCACCGACGTCCCGCCGAACTTCATGATGCGAAGCCGCTTCTTCACCGTGTTTGAACGTTTGTCATTCATATATGAAGATTTATTTCTGTCCCGCATCGAGTCCCACGGCATGACCCTTTACGGGAGGGGCCATGGGCTGGGAGGATCGGACAGCTGAAGAAACCGGTTTGCGAACAGAGTTGGAGTACCAGGCGCTCTGTTTCTGATAGTTGCTGACGCAGTCACGAATCAGTTCAGGTTCCTGCAAAGGAACATCGTGATACGCCAACCGCAGGAATGGGCTTTCGGCATCCCTGATCCATTCTTGAGGGAACAGTGCGATCGTGTCCTTCTCCGTAATTTTCGGTGCTTCTTGCGCCGCTTTGCCGGACAAGGCGGCGTACAAGGCTGCGGGAAGGTCTCGTCCCGGCCCCAGGCTTAAATGCCCGACTTGAGTAGAGCGGGGATTGATTTCGACGAGGTACGCGTTTCCAGTCTCTGCCTCCAGCATGAAATCAAAACCGTAAAGTCCGGAGAGATTGAGCCGGCGAGCCATCGCCTCAGCAGCAGCCGACATTTCCGGGTTCTCGATCGCGCGCACCACCGTGGCGTGCCCTCTCGAACTTACTTTGTTGACTACCTCAAAATGGAGGCCAGCGAGGACGCTACCGTTCCAGCAGACAACTGCACTGGTGGCTTCGCGGCCGGCCACAAATGCCTGGGCGTTGACCACGGAACGACGACGCAGGATTGACGGCCAAACCAGCGTCTTATCATGGTCAACCAGCGCCCGCTTTGCCGCCCTGGCAAGCAGCGGAGGAGCTTGCAGCTCCTTAAAGAAGCGTTCGGCCTCGTTCAGCGTGTGCGCGATCCTCACGCCATCACCGCCGGAGGTGCCGTCCGCTTTGAGGACAGTCGGAAGACCTGTGCATTCGACCCATGTTCTGAGGTCATCGGTGTTCCGGATCACTCGGGTCTGGGGAACTCGCAGACCCTCCTGATGGGCCAAATCCATAAAGGCAGCTCTTGCATTCACGACCGGGAAGCTTTCCGGGCTGCCGAGCGAACGCTCGATTAGCGCACAGATCGGAGATTCGGCATTCCCAATACGCTTCTCCTGAGCATGGAGGCCGTGCAAGTGCTGCGTGGCGAGGTCGTCCCCTGGGACAATGAAATCGGGCTTGGTGATCGCGATAGCATGAGCAAGCGAAGTCAGCGGCGCCAACCCACGGTAAACGTGAGTTCGACGAACGGCTTTTGTCTTATGCACGGGATGAGACTTAGGGCACACCATCTCAACCTTGCATCCCGCGCTGGCAAGGGCTATCGCCAGCCGAGCAGTCGGGTACCAGCACGACGTTGTCGCTATTAGGACAGTGGGGTTCATGATTTCGTTTTTGGGTGCACAGGAAAGCTGAGAATCTCGGAGGAGGTGAATCGAGAGGAGTCAGAGGTAGACTAGTTCTCCCCGCTTGCTGATCGATTGGTTGGCTGCCTCAAGCATCTTGACCACTCGAAGCCCGGCCTCGCCGTCGTTGATCGGGGTTTCATCTTTGGCAATGCAGTCGACAAAGTAGGCCAATTCCCGGGTCAGAGCTTCGACCTGTTCGACTTGTGGCGCCCACATGTCGCCCGAGCGGTAGTGCACCAGCAGGTCATAGAGCCCTTCTCTACTGGTAACCTTTACGCCCTTGTCATAAATCTTGATCTTCTCGTCGGCCTCAAGATCGTTCCACACCAGCATTTTCTTTTCGCCACCGATCAGGGTGGTGCGGACTTTCACCGGCGACAACCAGTTCACGTTGATGTGGGCAATGACTTTGTCAGGGAAATAAAGCGTAATGAAGGCGACATCTTCGTGCCCGTTGAGGTGCGTCTGGCCCGTCGCGGAGATGGCTTCGGGAGTCTTCTGGATCAGATGGTCGATGATCGACAGATCGTGAGGGGCAAGGTCCCAGACCACATTCACGTCATGCTGGAATAGACCGAGATTCACGCGTGTGGAATCGTAGTAATACAGCTTGCCGAGTGCTCCGTCTTGCAAGAGCTGTTTGATCTTTGTGACCGCACCGGTGAACAAAAAGGTGTGGTCCACCATGATCTTCAGATTTTTTCGCGCCGCCAGCTCAATCAGTTCCTGCGCCTGGGCGGCGTTGCTTGTGAACGGCTTCTCTACGAAAATGTGTTTGCCATTCTCGAGGGCGGCTTTGGCCAGTTCATAGTGCGTCCAGACCGGTGTCACCACGGCGATGGCGTCGATTTCGGGAGAGGACATCAGTTCCGCCGAGTCGTCCGTCACCAGCACGTCAGGATAGGCCTTCGCCACCTTTTTTCGTGCGGCCGCGCTTTTGTCGCATACCGCGACAACTTCGGCTTGGTCCAGGCGGTCCAGGTTCCGAACCACGTTCGGCCCCCAGTACCCATAGCCCACAACCCCAAACTTCACCATAACTTCGCTCCCATTCCCAAACGTTGCGTTTGCATTCCGCGGTTTTGCGAGACTTGTGACCATATTTGGCACGGATCGTGAATTGCGGATCGTTTAATTAGGGAGGGTTGGGAGGAGAAACTCGTCTAGTGCGCGCCTTCGCCAAGCACAACTGCCCCAGGCGTGCGCAACAGGATCTTGATGTCCGTCCATGGAGACCAGCTGCGGGCGTATTGCAGGTCGAGGCGAACCATGTCATCAAAGGTCACCCGACTGCGTCCACTGACCTGCCAAAGTCCTGTGATCCCGGGCTTGGCTTCGAGCAGCCGGCGACGATGCCAAATATCGTATGCCTCCACCTCATAGGGAACCGGAGGACGGGGCCCGACCAATGACATCTCCCCTCTCAACACATTAATGAACTGGGGAAGCTCATCCAGGCTGGTCTTGCGCAAGAAGGCGCCGACGCGAGTGATCCGCGAATCCTTTGTCAGCTTGTAGACGCCTTGTCCGTTTCCGTCCGAGGGATGCTTGTCGGCTTTTCCAGCGATCAGCCGCTGAACGTACTCTTTGTGGACGGAAGCATCGTTGTTCACATACATCGAGCGAAACTTGAGAAACACGAATGAGTTGCCGTGCTGTCCGATGCGACGCTGCCGAAAGAAAACCGGCCCCTTCGACGTGGCTTTGATAGCAACAGCAGCGAACACAAAAATCGGCGAGAAAAAGAAAACCGCCAGCAAGCTACCTAGAACATCCATCATTCTTTTCACTACGCGGAAAGTCTTTCGGGCGTCCTCCCGCTGGGACAGATCCGGATATAAGGTAGGGTTGCTCGGCCCCTCAGACTTCTTATCCCAGTCCTCCGGAAAAACGTGGAACGAGAGACTGACTCGATTGAATTGCTCAAGAGTTAAATTCTTGCGCAGCGTTTCTGTAACCCTGGCGATGATGGTGCTTGGAACCGAACTGCTGTCGCCGGTGGCGATTTCTGTGAACATGACTCCGACTACGCAGTTGTTCGCGTACCATCCGGTGACGTCGGTATCGCGCGTAGAACCGGAGAGCGCCGCCAGGATCTTCCCGAGAGTCTTCCCGTTTTTCTCGGATGGAAGACGATCGCCCATATCGAGGAGCAGCAACATGAAGGGCTTCCGCGACCGCTCGCTCCTCTTTCTCTCGAGCGTGATCATGCGCCGAAAGGAGTCGGCGTTCAGAATGCCGCGATCCATGGGCGATGAGGCTTCGGGGAACGGGGCCAAAGTTAAACTATTCGTATCAGAGCGTCGTGGGTTCACGATTCCCTCCACTGGATCGGCTTGCGTCTTGGATAGAGTCAAGTTGACCTGCTGATTGCTAGAGTTTTACGGGGGGAAGGGTAGAACGGCCGCTTGCTTTGGGGCTTTATTCTTTGTCAGCTGGGGAGCTGTATCGTTGATAGTAGTCAGTGTGCGCGGCGTTTGCGCTGCTGTTCACCAATGCTCCCAGCAGCTTTGACTTCTCGAGCGTCTCAATGCCGCGCAGCAGTTGCTTTTTCTCGGTCTTTCCTTTTCGGGTCACCAGCAAAATTCCGTCGGCCAACCGGGACCACATGCTCGCGTCGGCCAGGGGAAGCACCGGTGGAGAGTCAATGACGATCCAGTCAAACCAGGCTTCCAACCGGGTCATCAAGGGCAATAGCTTCCCTGATTGCATCAATTCCAAAGGGTTTTGCGGCGCGGCGCCTGCTGGCAGAACCCAGAGTCCCAAGCTTTCCAGGCGGTAGAGGTTGATGCTCTTGGTTTCTCCCGAGAGCCATTCGCACAGGCCCGGAGTCCTGCCTAAACCAAATGCCGTGGCTACCGTCGGACGTCGCAAATCACCTTCCAGAAGCAAGGTTTTCTGCTGCTTTCTTCGAGCCAGGGTACAGGCGAGGTTGGCCGCGACCGTGCTTTTCCCCTCCTGAGGAATGCTGCTGGTGATGAGAATCTTTTTCAAAGGACGGCTCTGTCGAAGGTGACGCAAACGGACCGCGAGAAAGCGAAATTTCTCCGCGCCCAAACTTTCCTCTTTGCCCACCGAAACCAGACGGGTGTCCTGCGGGATGGAGACTTGCAGCACCGGGCACTGCTCCAACTCGTCGAATGAAGAAGGCGCCGGGGCCAGAGCGACCGACTCTGCCCGGGCATCCCGCTTACCTGTTTCGCTCTCATGCACTTTCAGTTCGGCGGCTTGCAGCAGCTCCGTAGCAGAGCTCGGATCGGACGCCTCAACCTGGGCGTGCTCCTTACCCGCAGCGGCCTCGCGCATCTTCTCTTCAGCGGCTTGCAGAAGTTCTGTAGCCAGGGAAAACCTCGGACTATCGGCTCCCGCGCTCTCCGACTCTGCCCTCTGTAAAGCGTCAAATATATGGCTCATGATTCAGGGACCCGCATTCGCATCCGCGTGGTCAGATCCTCTTCTCGTTTTTGCTCGGCCTGCAGGCGGGAGTAGAGTTCGAGTAATGTCCTGGCTGCTTTCCGGGTATCGAGTTCGTCTGACATTCTTGCGTCTTCCACTGGGGGCGATTGAATCCCGAGGCGGAAGTCAGTGGCGATATCGTCGACGATGTCAGGGCTTACACTTCGCATCTGCCTCGCGTAACCTGCAATCAATGCGTTCTCGCAAATGGTGTTGATCAGTCGGGGCAGGCCTTGGGAGTGTTGATACACAGCAGCGATTGTCTCCGGCGGGAACAGAGCCGACGGATAGGGACTCCCCGCAAGTAGAAGCCGGCGGAGAATATATCCCTTCGTCTCGTCCGAATCCAACGGTACCAGGTGAGAGCGAAGGGCAATCCTTTGCTTCAGCTGCCGTAGACCGGGGGAGTCGAGTTTGTCATTCAGTTCGGGTTGTCCGACGAGAAGAATCTGTAACAGCTTCTCATCCGCAGTTTCGAGATTACTGAGGAGCCGGATTTCCTCCAGAATTTCCGTGGAAAGATGGTGCGCTTCGTCGACCACCAGAACCGTCGTCAGTTTCTTTTCGTTGCGGGCAATGACGTAATGGGCAATCTGGAGCAGAAGTTCACCCTTGTTTTTGCTGGTTCCGGGAAGTCCGAGATCGCTGACGATGTACTGCAAGAATTCAACCGGAGACAACCGTCCGTTAAAGACATAGGCGTATGCGACATCCTTACTCTGCTTCAGCGATTGCAGCAGACAGCGGAGCAGCAGAGTTTTTCCCGTACCCACCTCTCCGGTTAGGACAATGAACCCCTTGCGCCGTCTCACTCCGTAGTAAAGAGCAGCCAGAGCTTCGTTGTGCCGACCCGTCGGGAACAGAAAGGACGGATCGGGCGTAATCTCAAAAGGGTTGCGCTTCAGATTGTAAAAGGCTTTGTACATGGGGAATATCTCTAGCCGCGCAGGTAACTGAATGCCGACCCCAACAAAATCGTAACAGATACGAAAACTGCCGTCGCCCATCCTAGCCACAACCGCCGGCGCTCGCTTTGTTCTTCTGTCGCAGCCGCAATGGCTGGGATTTCCGAGATGACCGCAACCGGCAGCAGCTTCTGCAGTTCTTTCTCATCGTAAATGCGGTCATCCATGAATTCGAATGCTCCGGCCACCACAACACCCAGCGCCAATCCGATTCCGAGGCCAATGCCGCAGAACTTCAGGCGGTTGGGGAAGTCGGGTCTGGAGGGCAGGCTAGGAGCATCAATAACCCGGAAGCGCTCACCCTGCTGGAGCAATTCCATGCTGGTGGCCATCGCGGACTCGTTCTTTTTCTTCAGAAGTTCATCGTAGTTCGCTTTTGACTGCTCATATCCTCGCGTTAGATCGGAGAGCTGCTGCTCACGTACCGGCTCCTGATTCAGTCGGGCCTGATAGTCAACGACCTTGGTCTTCAAGTCCGCGACCGAGCGCTCGCGGTTCGCAATCTCAACGCGGTTAGCGTGGAGCTGTCCCTGCAACTGCATCATGGGGGATGAGGGATCCCTCATGTCAGGCGCATCCGGCGTCGCGGTCGCTGTGTCGGGGTCGGTCTGGGGAGCGGAGGCCTTGGCTTTCAGGTCGGCGACGATCTGGTCCCTCATCTTCTCGGTTTTGGCGATCTGCTCTTGGAGCTTGCGAACGTCGGGATGGCGGTCCGTGTAACGTGAGCTGAGATCTGCAAGTTGTGCCCTGAGTTTATCCAATTCCTGGTCCACTGCAGGCAGCCCCGCCGGCGTCCCACCTTCGGTCTTTGGCGAGCCTTGAAGAGTGCGGTACTGATTCACGAGCGTCTCCAGGTAGACGCGTTGTTGTTTGGCCGTATTAAGGGCATCTTCTTCCGTCTGCAACTGGGACTGCAGGCCGGCCAGAATTTGCAGATTGCTGCCTACTTGCGCGGGCAGCTCGCCCACGTGCTGCCCTTTGAACTCGCGGATCTTTTCTTCCTGGCTAGACAGGGCTTCCCGGGCGGTCTCCAATTGGCCTTCGAGAAAGGTCGTTGTGTCTTGCGACTGCTGTTGGCGCACTTCCAGGTTCTCGTTGATGAACAGATTCGTCAGTTCGCTGGTGACCTTTTGAGCCACAAGAGGATCACGCGATGAGTAGGAGACATTGAAGGCAGTGATCTGATTGCGCGCATCGCGCACAAGTTCGATGTCGATATCTTTGCGCATGCGGTCAACCTTCTGGTCGGGTGAGGGCTGAGAGCGCGGCGCTGCATAAAGATTCAATTGATCAATGATACGCAACAACCGTGTGCGGCTGAGAATCTGCTGTGTGATGCTCTGCATCCGCTCCTGCAAATCGTCGTTCACGTTCGGTGTGACGTAATCCTTCGGCATGGTGGGTTGCTCCACCAGGATCAGCGTGCTCGACTCGTAGCGTGGCGGGAGCACCCAGCTCACACCCCACACCACAGCCCAACCCAGGAAAAGCGGTATCAGGAACTGCAGGTGGCGCCGGCGCACAATGCCCAGGTAGCGCTGAAGGTCAAACCCTTCTGTTTTCTCTTCGAGATCGTCAACCATAAATTTATCTTCCCAGAGGTCGGGAGAATTGATAGGAAATCGAAACGAATTCGCGATTGGTGTCCGGAGTCACCGCCAGGACGGCGACCGTGCTGTAATCCTCGTGAAGTCGCGTGTATCCGAGCTGCAGATTCAGGTGCTGGCCAACCTGCTGCTGCAAGGACGCGGTCCCCGAGATCGTGTGTCCATTGCTGCTGATCGAGGGGGTCGCGGTCAAGATGTCATTCTGAGCGTATCCACCCGCGACCGACGCACTGAGCATCCGCGAAAGTTGTTGATGGATCGATGCGCTTACGTTGTCCATTTTCACTGCCCCGATGAGCCCGCCTCCCCCGGAGATGAGATGCGAGTAGCTGAGGGCTAGGCTGCTCAGGCGTCCCTGCCAGCCCAAGCTGCCACCGGCCGCCGGGTTCCAGCTTCGGGACGCCGGCGTTGGAGCTGCCGCAAAGCACGGAGGAACCCCGTTCAGCGGGCACGGGATTTCGAAAAACTGTGGGCCAACCTCTGCGTATTGCGGCCCTCCAAAGACGGAAATCGAGAATCTTTTCGTCGGAGCCAGCGTATAGAAAAGGAGCAGAGCGTTGGTTTGTGTCTCGTTGGTTGCCGGAGCCGGATACGATGCCAGCCGTTGGTACTGGTAGGTCGCGCCGAAGTAGTTGATCTTAGAAATCCGAACTGAATAGAACGCCAATCCGCCCTGCGAGCTGGAGTCATACAGCCCAGTGACTTCGGTTTGGTTCGGATAGTGCAAGTTCGTAAGCGTTCCGCCAGCGCCGACCATGCTGCTCGCGGCAAACTGATAAGTGATGCCAACGTTAGCGGAATTGCTTAGACGGTCGGCAATCGGAGCAATCACCGAGAAATTACCCTCCTGCGTGCTGCCGGACACGGCCACGGCGGATGCCAAATCCGGTTGATTAAACACGCTGGAGCTTTTCTGGAAACTGTCGCGCGCGCTGAAAGTTACGTGCGGACTCAGCCGGTACTGGAGATTGATCGACGCATTCTGGTCGGCTTCATTCAAGTTACTCTCCCGCTGATAGAAGGTGAAGCCGGGCGCGTAAGTTAAACCCAAGTGCAGTCGCGGCGTGGTCTCGTCCAGCGTCAGGAAAGGCGCCACAGAATAACTCACATCGCTGACTGGAACTCCGTTCACTGGCCCCACTGCATTATCAGTGTATGCACTGGTGAATGCCAGTCCGCCGCGCAGGTAGTTCGACCGCTCTCCGGAAGTAAACGAGGTTGGGTACGATTGACCGCTCACGGGAGGAGGAGTTTGCATCCGGTCCGCATCCTCATTGCTGGAGACGTCACTGACGGGCCCGGTCGCCGCTGGAACTGGGACGGGACGTTGCTCATCTTGCGACCAAAGCGGTGCCGCGGCCAGCAAGACTAACCCTACGCTAATTGTTTCAACCAGCTTCATGTACATTACGGAACGACGATCGTGTCGCGCGGTTGAAGCCTAATGTTTTGGGCCGGATTCTGGCCTTTGATGACTTCCTTGTAGTTGAAGGGAAGCCGAGTCTGCGTGCCGTCCGCATTCTGCCGCAAGACATAAATGGATTTTTGCTTGGCGAAATCGCGGAAACCACCGGCCAGCGCAAGCGCGTCGAGCACCGTTAGAGAATTGGCGATCACGAACGTTCCCGGATGATTCACTTGTCCCAGAATGTTGAACTTTTGACTGTTAATTTGTTGAACGATGACCGTGACTTCCGGCTCTGAAATGTAATTCTTCAGCCGGCTGGCAATTTCTACTTCGAGTTTCAAAGGAGTCCGGCCCGCTGCCTGGACTTCCCCAACCAACGGGAGTGAGATCTTTCCATCTGACCGCACCGGAATGGAGCGGGAGATATCGGGTTCTTTCCAAACGTTGATCGCCAGCACGTCGTCGTTCCCAATTACAAAGCTGTCGTCGTGCGGCTTCGATGCCGTGGAAGCATCCGCATTTTGCGAGGGTTGCGCGGGATTGGCGGTCGGAGCAGTTGCCGCGCTTCCTGACGCCGCCTGTGCCCAGAGTCCGCTCGATAACAGAAGACAGGTTGAGGCTGCGATCAGTCCGGTCATCCAAAAACTGCCGGCTGTCTTAGTCCCGGTTGCCATAGTCGTGGTGGCTCCCTGACGCTTCTCCTGCATGCTCGCTTCGTGGGTCAACTTGCTTTTCCGTTTCCCTTGATTTGGCTTGCACCGGCCAGTCTCGTCTCCGAGAAAGGCGCAGGGTAGGGCTCTGAAGCGCTCATATGGTACTGGTCAATCTTGTAGAGCATCGTACGATAGCTTACTCCCAGCAGCCGGGCAGCGGCCTTGCGGTTCCAACCAGTCTTCCCGAGAGCGGCGGCGATCGCGTTCCTCTCGGTTTCCCACTTAACGCTCTTGATCAGCGATTTCAGCGATTTCGGAATGGACGCACCGGCGATGGCTTCAACTTCTTCGAGCTCGCGCGGCACCCCAGCGAGGTTCAGCATCTGCCTGTGAGATCCGTTGCCATTGCTCGGGGCACTTGGCTCGAACCCGCTCAACGTGAGTTCCTTGTCTCCTGCCACCAGGTAACGTTTGACGAATGTCTCCAGTTCTTTCAGATTTCCCGGCCAGGAATGATTCTGGCAGGCAGCCAGCGCCGACGAAGTGAATTCTCGCGGAGGAAGGCCGTAATACCTGGCCAATTTGTGCATGGAATAACGCAGAAGAATCTTGACTTCATCCCGACGGTGCCGCAAAGGGGGTACATGGACGGTGAACGCGCTGAGACGGTAATAGAGATCCGCCCGGAGCCGTTTTTCCGCGATCGCGAGCTCCACGTTGTCGCTGCTGGCCGCGAGAATACGTACGTCAACTTCAACGGGTTTGTCGCTGCCGGACCGGACAAATCGCTTGTCTTGCAGCACCTGGAGCAGCCTCGATTGCAATCCCAGCGGCATCTTCGTAATCTCATCGAGTAGAAGCGTGCCTTTCTCGCCGCCTTCAAGCTTACCCAGACTCGTCCGCCCAGCGCCTGTCGAAGTTCCGTTACCGGAAGCATGCTCTCTGCCGAACAATTCGATCTCGAGCAGATCTACTGGCATCTCCGCGCAATTGACTCTCAGGAACCTGAATCCCGAGTAGACCGAAAGCTTGTGGATCAGACGGGCAACTGTGCCTTTTCCACTCCCGGGCTCTCCCAGAATGAGGACAGGAAGATCCGTCTGCGCCAGCAGCTCAGCTTGGGCGCGGACCTTCTGCATGATGGGACTGACGCTGAGGAAGAACTCGTCCTCGCCCAGTGGCTCGATATCTTCGCTCACCATCTCCGCCTCCGCACTATTGTTCGGGGAATCGAAGTATCTATTGATAAGAAACTCAAGCTGTCCTTCGCTGAAAGGTCGGACCAAGACTTCCTGTGCGCCCAAGCGGCTGGCCTCTGTCCTCGCGCTCGCATCCTCCGGGTGGCAAAGTACGATCACCGGAAGATCGGGGCAAAGACGGTGCAGCCACGGCAAGAGTTGCAGGCTATCGGCATCGCCGCGAGCCAGATCCAGCAATAGGAGGTTCGGTGCTACTCCGGATTGCATCCGCTCCATGGCTTCCCAACCATTGGCCGCTGTTTCCAACTGCCAGGAGTCGGATTCGGCAATGGACCACAGCAGGCGAAGAACCCCCGGGTCCCTGCTCACGGCCAGCAAGCGAAGTGTTTCTGTTTTGTTTTCGTTCAAGGGTAGGGGGTCCTTATCGACGGAGAGAGCTGGGAGTAAGGTTTGGCGGGACAACTTCAGACTGGTTCGACTTCGTATCCTTCGACTCGAACGGCGAGCGATCGCTGGATCGCTTCCACGGAAATCACCAAGGTACGGTCTCCATTGCGGGAGACGAGAATGCCCTCCATGCCATCAAGTGCGCCGCTGCGGATTCGTACTCGCTGCCCGATCTTAAGGAAGGGATGCGAGGACCAGGGGAGAGGCCCCTCTACCAGGTTCCGAACCGCTCCGATTTGGTCGTCCGGAATGGGCGTGCCCTCGCCCCTGTCGCCGACGAGCCCGAATACTCCATCGACCCGGAGAACGCGTAAACGGTCGGCTCGGCTCGGGACAAACTTGGCGAACACATAGCAGCGGAATAGCGGCACCTGCACTGACTTCTTGCGGTCGCTCCAACGGTGCACCTCGGTGACTAGAGGCAGGAACGTAGTTACGCCTCGCTCCTGGAGGCGCTGCGCAACAATTTTTTCGTGGCGTGGGCGGGTCTGCAACCCGTACCAATTTTCAACTCCCGGTTCAACCTGTGGAACCGGCTGAGTAATTTCCCATGACACGCTCGTGATGGCCATAGCTTCGCCCTCTAAGTCACTGTCTCTGAGTGACCCCTAAACAAAAACCAAAAAGATTGTTGCTGTCAGGATCTCAACGGAGATCCGAGGGGGATACCACTGGGGCAGGAAACCGGAGGGGGAATGCTGTTTCCTTCTGACTCAACTACTGTTCATTCTTGAAAATCATTCTCGGCCAAGGGGGGTCGGTCGAGCATCGGTTAATCTCTACTATTTCTGTAGTGATTATAGCATTTCGTCTTGAGCTGTCAATGGCCCATCAGCGCGTCACTCTCAACTTCAATGATCTTGGCAAGTCCATCGGGCGGGGGGACGAATCTGATAGCTGGGTTTGATCCTCAACGTTGAGCGAGATTACATTGGGATTGCAGATCGCTGCAAGTGGTACAAGTGCCCAGCCCTATTATTCTCCTGCGGCGTAGGCCTGATCTTCTCCCAAATAGAGAACAGAATACTAGAGCTGTAATACTCTACTTGGCAGGCTAGGCGCCACCTAGCTTGGTCTCGGCCGTCCCCCTCTAAATCGAGCGCCGCTGGCGCATAACTGATTGATTATAAACAATATATATGTTGATCCGCGGGGAGTGCTAAGTCGCTCGATCCGAGGCCGTTTGGGCGCTTGGAACCAGAGTCAGAGGAGCGTGTGCAGAATTCTGCAACTCGTAACATATATTTGCAGCTCTTAGAGAACAAGAGGTTGCAATCGGCGACTGCAAGACGGTAGAATTACACAGTTTTATCCTTTCGAGTTCTCACCCCCAGAATTCAGACAACGCCTTAGGAGCTGTTCCAAAGTTCTGAGGCGACGGGTGCCAATGTTCAGCGATTCGGAGCACCGGCGAGACACAATCCGAGTGCTCGTTGCCGACAGTTCTCACATACACACGCATCTCTTGGCAGACGCGTTGAAGCGCGATCCCCTGCTGGAGGCGGTCCCGTTTGACGCAGATTCCCACAGCTTGGTTGCCGCCGGGGTGAGCCTGCAGATCGATGTTGTGGTGATTAGCGCCAGTCTGGAGGAGCAGCCTTCTCGCGGGTTCGAAGTCCTGCGCGAATTGCGAAGTGCGTGTCCTGGCATTCGGTCCGTGATCTTACTGGATTCGATAAAGGACGAGGCTGTTTTGAACGCATTTCGCGCTGGAGCGAGAGGGATATTTGGCAAGAGCCAACCTGCTGATGTCCTTTGCAAATGTGTTCGGTCGGTATACCAAGGCCAGATCTGGGCCAACAGCCGGGAATTGGCGGTAGCGGTGGAAGCGTTGGCTAACGCCCCTGCCCTCCGAGCGGTGAATTCCGACGGTATGAACCTGCTGTCGAAGCGGGAACTACAGGTGGTGCGCTGCCTGGCTGAGGGTTTGACCAACCGCGAGATCGCGGGCCGTCTGAAACTCAGCCAGCACACTGTCAAGAATTACCTGTTCCGCGTCTTTGACAAGCTAGGCGTTTCCAGCCGCGTTGAGCTTTTGTTCATGACTCTAAGCCAGTCCGGATCGAGCCAACCGTCCGCGGTAGATGGGCCCAAGGGCTCCGATCACGGTGGTCTCCACGATGAATTCGTCATTCTTCAGAAGGCAGCGGAGGCGGGTTTGCCGGCAGCGCAACTGGCCCTGTCGCAGCTATACCTGGTTCGACGAAAGGATCCGAAAGACGTTGTTCATGCCTATATGTGGTACCTGATCGCGCTGGAGCGGGCGTCTCAAGGCGGGAAACACATTGCAGAGTTGTTGACTGCGGAGCAGATCGACGAAGCTCAGGAGAAAGCAAGGGCGTGGCTTTTTCGCCTGAAGGAGATCTCGCCTGCGACCTTGGAAGGCGCGCCGCGTACCTTATCCTCCTCGCGCGCAGCGGCTAAGGCTCACAGACAAATTACTGATTATCGCGAGAAATAAGAGCAGCAGGACCAGACTACGCAGGCCTGCAGATTAGCAGCAAGAGAGCAAGATCGCAAACGAAAGCGGCGCGCCTGACTCGGCACGCCGCTGCAGATTGAACTGGTCTGGGGTGTCGGATTCCCCGTCAGAGTCAAGTTGCTGCTAATCCGTTTGGCGAATCGACACTTCCCGCCGTGATCGCAATGCCATGCCTCCGAGGCAAGCCAACCCACCCAGCAATAGGTACATCACAGAGGTTCCACCCTCAGGAAGGGCCTTCGAGCAGTTGTTGCCCCATTTCTGGCCACTGGCGTTGCACCCGTTGTCTTTCTTGTCTTTATTGTCTTTATTGTCTTTGAAAAAGTCCTCGCCGGAGGTAAACGCGAAGGCTAAGAAGTTCGATGGCTGGAAGTTCCGAACTGCAGGCCCAGAACCGGCTAGCTTAGAGTTGGCCGTGTTCAGACCGAACGCGCTCGGCAGGAAAAACAGCACCGCAGCAAAAGATACCAAAACTGACACCCGGCACAGAGGTTTCACAGTTACATCTCCTCTTAGGATGCGGTGCAGGGGAGGACTAGAGTGGAGCTCTGGTCCTTGCAGCGTATCACTACACCTGTCACTCTAGCCCGAAGCCCAAGTTTGTCAAGACTGATAATTTTTGCGACCGGTTGCAAACCGTTGCAACACCGGGATTCCCCCAGTCTTTTCAATAGGAGAGCGGCAGCAGCTCGCTAACTCCAGCCCAAGTGAGATACCAGTCCACGAATGGGCAGCCTTGGGCTGCCCGTTTGCACGGTCCGATTCGCGCGTCGCGCGGCCTCCGGGTTCGGGCCTTTCGACTTGGCCAGAGTTCCCTTACTTGGATTCAGGCTTGGATTCGGTCTTGGATTCGAGTCTCTTGCGGATGCGTCGCAGTTCCATGAAACTCAATGCGGTCATCGTGCATAACACCGATGCGAACATGATCATCACTTTTGCGTCCATGTGTTGCGGGCTCCTCCCCCATTTGCCACTGTAGCAGGCCCATCATGCGACAGGCCAATTATAAGAATTGCCTCCGCCACCAAAACATTAGGTCGGGATCTATTGAATCGCACTAGCTGCATTGGAAAAGACGTTGTTGGCATTCGAGCCGATCAGCCGAATGGCACCAACCACTAGAACCAGGATCACCGCCAGCATGACCGCATACTCCGCAATGTCTTGGCCTTCATCAGACCACAGGCCGTTTAGCAGATTGAACACGGAACCTCCTTTCCTGCCCTGCGGGGCACCAGTAATTCGGGTTTGGGTCTCGAACGTGTATGAACAATGACGGGGGGATTGTGCGCCGAGTAGAACCCGCTGTCAAGCAGGTCTCTCAGTTTTGGGTCGAGAGAAAATAGATTCACCCCTCGAGCAGTGTTATTTGTCTGGTTGGGACAGGGTTTCAGCCGGTGGCTGGAAGATGATCATCGATTTCGGTGATGGGGCGCTTGCACTCAATGGCGATGGTGAATCCGGCTTCAGACTCTAGCCGTTCTACGCGCACCACCGCCCCCTTGCCCAGTAGATGAACCGGACGGCGCAATCGGGGATCGTGCACAGCCATCGTCAAGTTCACCTGCGTGCAAACGGGGACGGGATCGTTGACTTTCAAAAGCAGGCCGCCGATGCTGACGTTCCTGCTGAGACCCGCCAATTCGCGTACCGCGCCGCCGGACGAGAAATTCAGGGAGACCGGAAATTGAAGATCGAACCGGCGATGCCGCCGCTCTCTCCGGTGGGGCTTGTCGAACTCCAGGGGATGTCGCATAAACAATTGGCTGACGTCGTCTGTACTCCCACCCGCCGACTCGAGCTACTTCCCGGGCGCGAATGCTACGGCGCAGGAATCACAGCCTTGCTGATATTCGAGTACGCGCTTTCGCCGCTCGGATCCACCGCCGTGGTTGCGTAGCAGTAAGTCGTGCCGTCGGCTACCACGCTGTCGGTATATGCCGTTATGGAACTCGGAGTGGATCCAACGTTCGAATAGGAGCCACAAGAAGTTCCGAAGACAGCGCGATAAACGTTGTAACTCGTGACTCCCGAGGTAGTACTCGCTGTCCACGACAAGCTGACGGTATGAACGGGCGCTGCTGTCCCAGTGCCGCTCAGGGCCGCAGCGCTCGGAGAGTTGGAAGCGGTGCTGGCAAAGGACGCCGAGGCCGACGCGGCTCCAGTCGCACCGGGCGTGAACGTCACCGTAAATGTAACTGGCTGGGTCGTGGTGACCGTGACCGGGAACGACAATCCACTGATCGAAAATTCGGAGGGGTTGGTGCCGTTCAAACTGACAGAGGTTACCGATACACTTGCACCGGTCGCAGTCAGCGTCCCGGTTTGAGTTCCACTGGTCCCGACCACCACACTTCCAGCGTTGACGGGACTAACGCTCAAAGTGCCTTGACTTTGCGTAATCCCAGATCCACTCAGCGCTACGTTGACCGCAGGATTCGAAGCATTCGAAGCGATCGCGACATTTCCGCTGAAATTGCCGGCAGAGGGCGGCGTAAAAATCACGCTGAAAGATGCGCTTTGCCCCGGAGCTAAGGTTACCGGAGTGGTTATGCCTGAGATGCCGAAGCCCGTACCTGTAACCGTCGCCTGAGAGATTGTTGCGCTCGCGCCGCCCGTGTTCTTCACCGTTTCGGTTTGTGACTGATTCTGGCCCAACGTAATATTGGTGAAGGTCAGACCGACAGGGGTTGCCGTTAGGGTGGCTGGGGTCACGCCGGTTCCAGAGAGGGCAATGTCAAGCGACGTGCTTGATCCGCTCACGGTGATCGAGAGTTTCCCGTTGCTGGCGCCCGTGGTGGTCGGCGCGAAAGCCACACCAAATGTCGTGCTTTGATTTGGCGCCAAAGTGAGCGGCAGCGTGAGACCCGAGTAGCTATATCCCGTGCCGCTAACGGTCGCCTGAGAAATTGTGAGGTTCTCGCCGCCAGTGTTCTGCAAGGTTTCGGTCTGCGACTGATTCTGACCGACCGTGACGTTGGTAAACGTCAGACTGGCAGGCGTTGCGGTCAGGGTAGCTGGTGTTACCCCAGTTCCAGACAGGGCGATATCAAGCGAAGTGCTTGATCCGCTCATGGTGATCGAAAGCTTTCCGGAACTGGCGCCCGCAGTGGTCGGCGCGAAAGCCACACCAAATGTCGTGCTTTGATTTGGCGCCAAAGTGAGCGGCAGGGTGAGACCCGAGTAGATATATCCAGCTCCGCTAACGCTTGCCTGCGAAATTGTGAGGTTCTCGCCGCCGGTGTTCTTCAGGGTTTCGGTCTGTGACTGCTGGGTGCCGATCTGCACGCTCGCGAAGCTGAAGCTGGTCGGACTTGCCGTAAGACTCCCCGCCGCGACCGCCGTCCCGGAAAGCGGGACACTGAGCGTGCTCGAGTCGCTGTTGGTCAGGACCAAAGTGCCGCTGGCGCTGCCAGGGGACTGGGGGGCAAAAACAACGGTAAAGACCTTGCTCGCTCCAGGGGACAGAGTCAGCGGCAACGTTAAGTCCGTAATACTAAAACCGGTCCCACTAACATCTGCTTTTGTGATCGTGAGACTGGCTCCGCCGGTATTGCTCAAAGTGTTGGATTGGCTTTGGGTGGTCCCGACCTGCACATTCCCGAAAGTTATGCTTGCAGGAGCCGCACTCAGCGTGCCGGGCAGCGGATTCTCCGTACTTTGCACGTTAGACTTGCCTGTGCTCACTCCCTGGCACCCCACCATTGTGGCCAGAGCCAGTGCAACAGCAAGCGCGTTCCAGCGAGTGGGGAGGTGGCTCATAGGTAATTGAATAGGCTGAGTTTTCGGCTCCCGAGTGCACCGCTAGTGTGCCTTTTGCGGGTAAACAGGATAAGGTCCCGAAGGGCCATGGTGGGAGAGTCCAGAAGGACTAATGCTTAGGGGGTACCGTAACGCGGCGAATAGGCTGGCCGAGGGCTGTGAGCTAGCTATGTAAATTCATATCTTCTTGGCAGAGCGTTTCTTTTGCGGATCGGGGCCGCGCAGCACGAGTTCACAAAGACTGTCGACAAATTCGGGAGTCAACTTGTCGTGACGGATGAGGAATCGCATGTAGATGGGGCCATAGAGCGAGTCGAGAAGCAGGTCCATATCCACATCTTTACGCAGTTCGCCGCGCAGAATTCCGCGCTTGAGGGTCGCGTACGCCTCCCGGCGGCGCGGCCAGAGGAAGCGCTCACGGAAAGCTGCAATGAGGTCTCGATCACTCTGGCCTCCGCCCAGAATCGCGGAGACAATTCTTCCCCGCCGACTGTTAAAAATCTTGATCACCTGATGCATCTGCTGGCTCATGTCGGCGCGGACGGAGCCAGTGTCTGGAAAGTGGAGTTTGCGGGTCGTGCTGCTGGCGAACGCATCCGCAATGAGGGCGGCTTTGCTAGGCCACCAGCGGTAGACCGTTGCTTTGCCAACGCCGGCGCGCGCGGCCACGGATTCAATGGTCAGTTCGGAAAAACCGTTCTGTCCCAGAAGCTTCAACGTGCTGTGCAGGATGGCCGAACGTGCCTGCTCGCTGCGCGGGCGCCCCGGAGCGCGCTTGCGGCGGCCTTCACCGCGTTTGGCGTGAGCCGGAGACTTCTGGCGCATAATCCTACCCTACCATATAATCGTAACCAGACTGTATAATCCAATACGCGCAGTATCGAATCTAAAGTAAGGTTTTCGGATTCCTCCTCGCGTCTGGGCAGCGTAGCCTCTTTCTTGTTCGCTCGAACTCTAAAGTTGTGCCTAAACAATGTGGATTGTTGCATTAGCGCTCAGGCGTCCCTACACCTTCGTCGTGATGGCGATCGTCATCATTGTTCTTTTTGTCACCACGGTTCTGCGCACTCCAGTTGACATCTTCCCGAATATCGACATCCCTGTGGTTTCGGTGGTTTGGTTCTATACCGGCATGGCGCCGCAAGACATGGCCGACCGCATTGTGGCCAACTCCGAGCGTGGCATCACCACTACAGTCAACGACATCGAGCACATGGAGTCGCAATCGGTAAACGGCTTGGGCGTCATCAAGGTATTTTTCCGCCCCGGCACCAACGTGCAGGGAGCCATCGCCCAAATCACTGCGATCGCGCAGACCACAGTTCGCGGGTTGCCGCCCGGCACCACGCCGCCGCTGATCATCTCCTATAGCGCCTCTACAACACCAATTATTCAGCTCGGCCTCAGCAGCAGGACTCTGCCCGAGCAGCAACTCTTCGATCTCGGCCAGAACTTCCTGCGGAACTATCTGGCAACCGTTCCCGGGGCAGCCACACCCTATCCTTACGGCGGCAAGATTCGCCAAATTCAGGTGGACCTCGATTTACCGAGACTCCAAGCTTATGGACTCGCGCCCAATGACATTGTGAATGCCGTGAACGCGCAGAACATAATCCTTCCTACGGGCACCGTCAAGCTCGGTCCAACCGAATACAACGTCGAGATGAACGGAACGCCGCAGACTATCGCGGAATTGAACGACCTGCCGGTCAAAACGTCTGCCAACGGTTCCACGCTCTACATGCGCGATGTTGCCCACATCCGCGACGGCTTCGCGCCGCAGACCAACATCGTGCGCCAGGATGGCAACCGCGGCGCGCTGATGTCGATCTACAAGAACGGCAACGCCTCGACGCTGCAGATTGTCGCCGGGGTCAAGAACATCGTTGCGCAGGCGGTGCAAGCTCTGCCGCCGGAATTGAAGGTCACTTCGCTGTTTGACCAGTCTCTGTTTGTACGAGCCTCGATCAATGGCGTGGTCCGTGAGGCGGCGATTGCCGCGGCTCTGACCGCGGTCATGATCCTCATCTTCCTCGGCGATTGGCGTCCGACGATCGTCATATCCATTTCGATTCCGCTTTCCATCTTTGTTTCGATCATCATGCTGGGCGCGATCGGCGAGACCATTAACATCATGACACTGGGAGGGTTGGCGCTCGCCGTCGGCATCCTGGTCGACGACGCCACGGTGGAAATCGAAAACATCGAACGCAATCTCGGAATGGGCAAGGAGATGAAGCAGGCTATCCTCGACGGCGCGCAGCAGATCGCCGTGCCCGCCTTCGTCTCCACGCTCAGCATCTGCATCGTATTTGTGCCCATGTTCTTCCTGGCGGGCGTGGCCAAATTCCTCTTTGTGCCGCTGGCGGAGGCCGTCAGCTTTGCCATGCTGGCCAGTTACCTGCTTTCGAGAACTCTTATCCCCACACTGGTCATGTACATCATGCGCGGCCACGAGCATCGTGCGGAGGCGCCCAAAAGCGCGCTCGGCCGCTTCCAGCGCGGCTTCGAGCGCAAATTTGAAGACTTCCGCCGCGGCTACGAGCAATTGCTCGAAACCACCCTCGAGCATCGCGGTGCATTCGTCGCTTGCTTCCTGGCTTTTTGCCTGCTCTCGCTTGGACTATTCGTGTTTCTAGGCCAGGACTTCTTCCCGCAGGTGGATGCCGGTCTGCTGCGCCTGCACGTGCGCGCCCGTCCCGGTTTGCGCGTTGAAGAAACCGCGCGGCTCGCCGACGAGGTCGAAGCTGTTTTGCGTGAGGAGATCCCCAAGAGCGAACTGCAGACCGTTCTCGATAACATCGGCCTGCCCAACTCCGGCATCAACCAGTCTTACAGCTCCAACGGAACCATTGGCACCAACGACGTCGAGATCCTGATCGGTCTCGACCCCGAGCATCATCACCCCACCGCGAGCTATATACGGAATCTCCGTGAGGTCTTGCCGCGCCGCTTCCCCGGGGTGGAGTTCTTCTTCCAGCCCGCCGACATCGTTACTCAGATCTTGAACTTCGGCCTGCCCGCCCCCATCGACGTACAGATCGTCGGCAACGACATGGGAACGAGTTATCTTATTGCGCAGCAGATTGCGAACAAGATGCGGCACATCCCCGGCGCCGCCGATGTCCACGTGCAGCAGTTGCTCTCTTTGCCCACCCTGCACATGGATATTGACCGTACGCGTGTCACGCAGGTTGGGCTCGCGGCCCGCGACGTCGCGCAGAGCGTGCTGGTTTCTCTAAGCGGCAGCTTCCAGACTTCGCCGAATTTCTGGCTCAACCCGCGCAACGAAATTACTTACCAGGTGGCGGTGCAGTCGCCGCAGTACCGCATGGTCAGCATGCAAGACCTGATGACCATACCCGTGACCTCGCCGCAGGGCCCCCAGTTGCTGAGCAATCTGGTTCAGTTGTATCCCGTGGCGCGGCCCGCAACCGTGAACCATTACAACGTGCAGCCGGTTATCGACGTTTACGCCAGCACGCAGGATCGCGATTTGGGCGCGGTCGCCGCCGAAACCGAGAAAGTGCTCAAGACGTTCGAAGGCCAATTGCCGCGCGGTACTCACATCGTGGTACGCGGGCAAGTGGCGACTATGCGCTCGTCGTTCTTCGGACTTGGCGTCGGACTCGTCGGGGCCATTCTGCTCGTCTATTTGCTGATTGTGATTAACTTTCAGTCATGGCTCGATCCCTTCATCATCATCGCTGCCCTGCCGGGTGCCCTGGCCGGAATCTGCTGGTTCCTGCTGCTTACCCGCACCACGTTGAGTGTGCCGTCGCTCACCGGCGCGGTCATGTGCATGGGCGTGGCCACTGCCAATTCCATCCTGATGGTCAGCTTCGCCCGCGAGCAGTTGGACGAAGGCATTCCCGCCATGCAGGCCGCCGTGGCTGCTGGATACACGCGCATGCGCCCCGTGCTAATGACCGCGCTGGCCATGATCATTGGAATGGTCCCGATGGCGCTGGGCTTTGGCGAAGGCGGCGAGCAAAACGCGCCGCTGGGCCGCGCGGTCATTGGAGGACTGCTGTTTGCCACGGTCGCTACGCTGTTCTTTGTGCCGAGCGTGTTCGCCATCTTCCACAGCCGCCGGGAAGCCAAGCGGGCGCGCCAGGGGTCGGCATAATTGTGAGTACGATTAAGTAGTTTCCGCAGGAATCGGAGTCCGAATGAGTGCAGAGAACGAGTCTAAACAGCCGCAGCCGATGGAAAGCGAAGAGCATCATGCGCTGAGTGCTCAAGCTCAGCGTGATGCTGAGATCGCGGACATACAGCAACACTCCCGGCACCAGCCTCCGGGAATCCAGAAACCGCCCGAAGTTCCGCCCGCGCCCGCGAGTAAGGCGCTGACCATGGTGGGCATCGCCTTGCTGATCCTGCTGATCGCCGGTGCGCTCACCCTCTGGGACCACGTCACCCACGAGCGCGCGTTGGCCAAGGAGACGGAGCGCGAGACCGTGCCAACTGTCGCCGTGGTTTACCCCCAGTCGGAAAAGCCCGACGAGGACCTGGTCCTGCCCGGCTCTCTGCAGGCTTATGAGGAGTCTCCGATTTACGCTCGCACAAACGGCTACCTGGTGCGTTGGTACAAAGACATTGGCAGCCGCGTGGAAAAAGGTGAGTTACTGGCAAAGATCGATACCCCAGAGGTCGATCAGGAACTGAACCAGACTCGCGCTGCGCGTCTGCAGATCCTGGCGCAGATGGATCTGGCCAAGATCAGCGCTGACCGCTGGGAAAATTTGCGCAAGACGGACTCGGTCTCCGCGCAGGAAGCGGATCAATACGAGAGTGGATACAAACAGAGCCAGGCCAACCTGGCTTCCGCCGACGCCAACGTCCGTCGCCTCGAACAACTTGAAGGCTTCAAGGACGTCTATGCCCCGTTCTCCGGAGTCCTGACCCGTCGCAACGTCGATCCCGGCGCGCTCATCAATGCCGGCGCGGGCGTTGGCACCGGCTCCGCTGGCCGCGAACTGTTTGACTTGGCACGCGTCGATCCCTTGCGGGTTTATACCAGCGTGCCCCAGGCCTACGCGCCATTTATCAAGGTGGGCGCCAAGACCGCGGTCACTTTGCAGGAATTTCCCGGCGAGAAGTTTTTCGGCAAAGTGGTGCGTACGGCGGAATCCATTGATCTGGCCACGCGAACGTTGTTGACCGAGGTCGATGTTCCCAACAAGGACGGGCGCCTGTTACCCGGCTCATTCGGACAGGTGCACTTCGCCGTCGGCTCTGGCGTGAACAAGGTCACCATTCCTGTGAACGCAATGCTGTTCCGCGCCGAGGGCCCGCGCGTAGCCGTCGTCGGTTCCGGCGGCAAGGTGCAGCTAAGGCCCATCAACATTGGACGCGATTACGGCGCGACATTGGAGATACTCGGCGGCGTCTCCCCCACCGACAAGATCGTCATCAACCCCGCGGATTCACTTGAGGACGGGCAGCAGGTGAACGTTGCTCAGCCGCAGCAGCAGAAAGGCAGCGGATCGTGACGCGAGCTGCAATCTCGGCGGTTCTCGCGCTGCTCGGTCTTGCCGCGGGATGCACGGTCGGTCCGCGTTACAGTCGGCCCGCGCCTCCCGCGCCGCCGCCGGCCGCCTGGAAGACGCAACCTCCGTGGCAGGAAGCCGCGCCCAAGGATTCGATTCCCAAAGGCGCGTGGTGGCAAGTCTTCAACGACTCTGCCCTCGATGCCTACGAACAACAATTGCTTCAGGCGAACCAGTCTCTGGTGGCCGCACGCGATCGTTTAGACCAAGCGCGCTCGCTAGCGCGCGTCGCCACCGCAGACATGTTCCCGCAGCTTTCGGCGGACCCCAGCGCGTTGCGGGAGCACAGCGGCGCCAATCGCCCTCTGGCCGGCCAAGCTCCGCCCGTCCTTCCGTACACGCAGAACGTTTATACGGTTCCGTTTTCGCTGAGCTATGAGGTCGATCTTTTCGGACGCGTGCGGCACAACGTGGAAGGCGCCAACGCCTCTCTGCAATCCACGGCCGCCGACCTTCAAAATGTGCAGTTGGTGCTGACCGCTGAACTCGCCGCCGACTACTTCACGCTGCGTGAACTGGACGCCGAGTTTCAAGTTGTACAGGAATCTGTGGGCTACCAGCAAAAAGGTCTTGATCTAGTGAAGAGCCGTCACGATGGCGGCATTGCCAGCGGACTCGAAGTTGCGCAGCAGGCAACCGTGCTCGACTCCACAGTGTCGCAACTTGCGCTGGTGCAGCAGTCGCGCGCGCAATTTGAGCACGCCATTGCGGTACTCGTAGGACAGTCCGCCTCTAGCCTGAGCTTGCCGGTCGCACCGTTGCGCGCCACGCCGCCGCCGGTCCCGCTTGGCGTGCCCTCGGACGTGCTCGAGCGTCGGCCCGATATTTCCACGGCTGAACGCCTGATGGCTTTCCAAAATGCGCAGGTCGGAATCGCGCGCTCGGCCTTCTACCCACATATCACGCTGAGCGGTTCGGGCGGATGGCAGAGCCGCGATCTCGGCCCGCTGCTCAACGCGCCCAGCCTTTTCTGGTCACTCGGCGCGGATGCCTTGCAGCCCATCGTTGAAGGCGGCCGGAACCGCGCGAACCTGGCCGCTGCACGCGCAGCCTATGACCAGTCCGTGGCCAACTACCGCCAATCCGTGCTCACTGCGTTCCAGGAAGTCGAGGACGGAATCAGCAATCTGAGCACACTTTCCCAGGCCCTGGCCACGCAGGGCGCAGCGGTGGACGATGCGCGCCTCGCGTTGACGATCGCCAACAATCGCTACATCGGCGGAGTCACCAGCTACCTCGACGTCATCAACGCGCAGACCACGCTGCTGACCAGCGAACGGTTACAGACGCAACTACTCGGCCAGCAGATGGTAAGCTCCGTTTTTCTGGTGAAAGCTCTCGGTGGTGGCTGGGACGCTAGTCAAGTGGACCGCGAACAAGCTCATCCCAAGGCTATTCAGGCTCTCCAGCCCTGAGGGGATCTTCGAAGATCGAAGCTGCGCGCTTCCCGCGTGAACCCTCATTTCGAGAGGCGTTTTGCGCTCGATACAGGTTGACAACCGCGTGGAACCAGCCTAGTATTATAGCTGGATGAAATAGTTCTTCTTACTCTTTCAGGTTCGGAAGCAAGTCGATCCCATCTGAAGTTTTCCATCTAGCCCGCTGAAAGAGTAAATCGCTTCAAAGACACGTCATGACTGGGATTCTTGTGTCGGTTGCACCTTGTTGTGTCTGTGTTGATTGCCCGAGCCTGGAGGGAGAAAACATGAAAAACACCAAGTTTCTTGTGAAAGTGAACCGCAGCGGTACTCGCGCTCCCGAATACGTACAGCGTATCGACCGCACTCCCATCCAGACCACAACCGACCGTAAGCTGGCACTGATTATGGGCAGATTCACAGCGGAAGACGCGGTCAAGTCCATTCAGAATTCGCGCTGCAACCCAGAGTTAATCTCCGTTCAGGTTAGCGCCTAGCAGTTCTCGGCAGCAAGCCGCAGCGCACACGGACTACCTCTCGTGAAGATCCGTGCCGCGCTCCCTCAACCCGCCGGGCTGGAGGGCAAAGCCATCGCCGTAGTATTCCCGTAGGATCCCCCGAGATGTTGCTGAAAACTCATGATTGGTATGAGGGTATGCCTTCAAGCATACCCAGGGTAGGGTGATCGCTTTGCGCGTTTAAGGGCTGCGTTTCAAACTTTGTTTTCAGAATCTGCTCCAAAAAACCACGAAATCAACAATGCCTTTAGCAACCGTGGAGTACTCGATCGGCATAATAAGTTTTCCCGCAGCCTGTTAGTATTCTCGGCGAGAATAAATTCCTTCGATCCGCGAAAGGACCGCCACCGTGGCGCAAAACGAAAAAGTCAGTTACAACCGCTTTCTCCTTCTGGTGGCAGGGCTTGGCGGCTTGCTCTACGGAGTGGATGTCGGCATCATTGCCGGCGCGTTGCCCTACCTCGAAGCCACTTCTGGTTTGAACGCGGGCCAACTCTCGACCGTGGTCGCGGCAGTCCTGCTCGGCAGCGTCATCTCAACTCTGTTTGCCGGCGTGCTGGCAGACTGGATGGGGCGCAGGCTCTTGATGACGCTGAGTGGCGTGCTGTTTGTCGTCAGCATTCCAATGATTGCGCTCTCCCATGGTTATGAGCCGTTGATTCTTGGCCGCCTTCTTCAAGGCATCAGTGCGGGCTTGATCGGAGTTGTAGTCCCGCTGTATCTGGCAGAGTGTCTATCAGCTTCGAGTCGCGGCAAAGGTACGGGCATTTTCCAATGGCTCCTGACCCTCGGCATCACGGCCGCCGCCTTTGTTGGGATGTATTTCAGTTTTCGTGTCGACGAAGTGGCAAAGCTCGGAGACGCAGCCAGGCTCATCGCGTTTAAAGACACAGCATGGCGCAGCATTTTCTGGGTCTCGCTGCCGCCCGGCATCTTGTTCGTGATCGGCAGCCTCATGGTAGCGGAGTCGCCGCGCTGGCTGTTTCGCCACGGCAAACGCGATGCCGCTTACGCCGCCCTCCTCCGGTCCCGCGCCACTGAGCAGGCCGACCTCGAACTTAAGGAGATAGAACAAGCGTCCGCCGCGGAAAAAGCCAGCACTTCAACTGGAGCCGCAGCGAAGGAATCGCTCTTGCGCCGAAAGTATGTGATCCCGTTTGTGCTCGCCTGTGTCATTCTTGCGTGCAACCAGGCCACCGGCATCAACTCCATCATCGGCTACAACACGAACATTCTTTTGCAGAGCGGCCTTTCCGATGTTCAAGCTCACTGGGGCTATGTTCTTTTCACGGTGGTGAACTTCCTGGTGACGATCGGCGGCGTCGTACTGGTAGATCGCAAGGGACGGAAGTTCCTGCTGTCAGTAGGAACGGCCGGGATCATCGTTTCGCTGGTCTGCACCGGCTTTCTCTTTCGCCAGACAGAACGATTGCGCGTGGATTCCAGAACCACAGTTCAGTCCATGGTCAAGGCTGACCAGAAGATCGCGCTCACCTATGACCAGACGCTCGCCAAGACGCTGCTGAACTCAGCCGGAGACGCCGCACAGCAAATCGGCACCCGCCCTACGTCCTTGGTAGTCATCTATTCCTACGGAGACTTTCACGCCGCCACCAAGGCCGCGCGTTCCGACGACACCGCCGCAACCCCTATCGAGATCAGCCGCGAAAGCTGCGTGCCCGCCAACAAGGTAGTAGCGTTCTTTTCCAATCCCTTCGGCGATCTCGATGCCGCCCGCCAGGCGCCGCTGAGAATCGACAATGCCCTAATTACTCCCTTGCCCAGCCAGCGTAGTGGATGGAGGGTCGCCATCACTCTTTTCGTCTTCATGGCGTTCTATGCGGTCGGCCCGGGAGTGTGCGTGTGGCTGGCGCTTTCCGAACTGATGCCGACCCGCATTCGCTCCAACGGCATGAGCATCGCACTGCTGCTCAACCAGGCGGTTTCCACGACCATAGCGGCCATATTCCTGCCCACGGTCGGCAAGTACGGCTACGCCACCATGTTCTGGGGATTCGCGGCGTGCACCGTAGTCTACTTCATCACCGCCGCAGTGTTCCTGCCGGAAACAAAAGGAAAGACGCTCGAAGAGATCGAAGCCCACTTCGAGGGCACAGGGAAAAAGCCCGGCCTCGCGACAGCCTAAGCCAGCACCGAAGCAGGCTGTGTGCTGGCTCCTACGTCCGCGCCTGCCGTTCGCTGTTGGGTTTCGAACCGCTCAGCGCGAAGAACAGAATGTAGAGATAACAGATCACAGGAAGAAAGAAGGCGTGGTGAATTCCAACGCTATCGGCCACCGCGCCTTGCGCCAGTGGGATAATCGCCCCGCCAACAATCGCCATGATCATGATCCCGGAACCATCCCCGGTAAGCGGGCCTAGCTCAGCCACGCCCAGCGTAAAGATGCTGGGGAACATGATGGAATTAAAGAACCCGACCAGGATGATGCTCCACATGGCGAAGTGTCCCGAGCTGATCATGGAAATCGTCACGAGGGCGGCAGCGCACACTGCGCAGATGCCAAGCAAATGTCCGGTCTTCATCTTCTGCAACAGCCCGGACCCGATGAAACGTCCGACCATGGCTCCGCCCCAGTAAAAGGCAACATAACTGGCCGCAACCTTTTCGGTGAGGCCACCAATATCTGGTTGGCTGAAATAATTCACCAGAAAACTCCCGATGGAGACCTCTGCGCCCACGTAGACGAAAATAGCAATCGCGCCGAAGATCAGGTTCGGATGCCTCCAGATCGAGTCATTGACCTTTTCTCCAATCTGGTGCTGGGCGTGGGGGATTTTCGGCAACTTGAAACTGCCGATGGCGATCGCCAGCAGCACCAGCGCAATGCCCAAGCCCACGTAGGGAGTCTTGACCGTCGCCGCTTCATGTAACCGATAAGCTTGCAGGGCATCCGGCGCTAGCGCCCGTATCTCTTCCATGGTCTTCGGCGCGGCAGTCAGAATCAGGAGACCACCGAAGAAAGGAGCCAGAAAGGTTCCGAGCGAGTTAAACGCTTGTGTAAGGTTCAGGCGGCTCGACGCCGTCTCGGGCTTGCCCAGCACTGTCACGTAAGGATTAGCCGCCACCTGGAGGCACGTGATGCCGGCAGCCAGGACAATCAGTGCCGCTAAGAACAGCGGGTACGATGGGACACTGGCGGCAGGCACAAACAGGAAGGCGCCCAACCCCATGGTAAGCAGGCCCAGCACCATCGATCGCTGATATCCAATCCAGTCAATGATCTTGGCGGAAGGTATGGAGAATAGAAAATACGCTCCGAAGAATGCGGACTGAATGAGCATGATGCGGGTGTAATTTAAGTCGAAAATTGGTTTCAGGTGGGGGACAAGAATGTCATTCAGGCAGGTAAGAAAGCCCCACATGAAGAACAGCGTAGTCACTATCGCAAGCGGCACTGTATACGACGTTGAAGTTTGGGAAACCGAGGAAGTCGTGGAACTGCCGGGAGCAACGATTGCCATGGCTTGATTGTCCACCTGTGATCAAGGATTTCAGCCTTGTCGCCAACCGATCATAGCATCGCGGAGTGCCCTCCGGTAAACGCGCTCAAGGACAGTCGCTTTTCGCCAAAGAATAAAGACTATTGTTAGTTCACGTTTCCGCGTTATTGCTGAGGTTGGATTCTTACCAGCCAGTTCGCCGGCTCCGGGAGGATGGCAAACGCCGGAAGCTTACCCCGCACCATGGCGACTTCGTCGCAGTTGTGAAACCTGGGACAAACGTGGCAGTCCTTGTAAATCTTGTCGGGAAGATCTTCTCGCCGCGCCATCTCGAATCCCTGTCGCGCAAAAAACTCCGGAGCCCGCGTGAACAGGCAGATGCAATCCACTCGATGCCGTTTAGCTTCAGCCATCAAGGCTTTCATCAGACGGCTGCCTCCACCTTGCCCTTGCGCGCTAGGTCCAACCGTGATCGAGCGAATCTCCGCCAGATGAGTGCCGTAAAGATGCAGCGCGCCGCATCCAATGATGCGGCCTTCATGTTCTAGAACCACAAAGTCTCTTACGTTCTCACAAATCTCCGCCAGCGTGCGGGGTAGCAGAGTACCGTCACCGGAATAGCCGGAAATCAGATCGTGAATGTGCTTCGCATCGGGCAAAATGGCTTTACGCGTGCGCATGGAAGTTGACCTCCTCGCGCAGAGCTTCAATTTTCTTCCTCGCCGCTCCAATCCCCTGCCGCACCCGGGCCGGCGCGGT
>Ga0307476_10000112_pt1 | contig 83722 bp, 74 predicted proteins | sample atmos_gasesECM2C_2_FD_203314 | JGI IMG/M metagenome (GOLD analysis project Ga0307476, IMG submission 203314) | Hardwood forest soil microbial communities from Morgan-Monroe State Forest, Indiana, United States - atmos_gasesECM2C_05 | ecosystem: Environmental > Terrestrial > Soil > Temperate... | reverse complement strand
AAAAAGACCGGGTTGGCCAGGTTGATCTTCGTCCAGGCTTCAGTAACGCCGTCCGAGGGTGGCAATTCATAACCACCGTGAAGAGTAAGAACGGTGAGCGGAGCGAGCAGAAAAAATCCCAGGCCCATCAACCACCCTAACAGAGGCGTCAGCCCAGCCCAGTGCCGCTTTACCCTGGCGAGCGCCGATCCGTAGGTAGCGAGAAGACTCGCCAGCAGGAACAAATAGAAGACAATCATCTTCTTCTTCCAATTCTTCTTCAAACTCGAAATCTAACTCAAAATCAAACCCGGGCAACCGACCGGGAGTCCCAGCTAAGAATGCTCGGCTCCGGTGTGTACTTGAGAAGAAAGTTCGGCGGGCCGGCAAGCTTCCTCGGAGATCCCTGCGAACGTCCGCTTCTCGCTTTCGCCGATGATCGCCCACAGCCTTTCCGCCAGGCTGGGATTCGCCAGACTCTGGTAGTCCGCGAAAGCGTTTTGCTGCATCCCGGCCACTTTCACAGGATCGGACGCCAGAGACCGGACTGCCCGGTAGAGTGACGGCTCCGCATCGGCATGGTCGTACAGAATTCCGCTGACCCCGTCCCGGATGAAGCTCGGCTCCGGGCCGTGCGCGTGCATGTCATTGTGAGTAATCACGGGCAGGCTAAGCGACATCAAGTGCACTACGCTCAGGCCCGCATCCCCGGGATAGCATCCCAGGAAACAATCCAACGACACTTCGCGGATTTTCTGGGCATCGTAAATCTCGCCGTGGAGCACTACCCAAGGACAATCCCGCACCTCGTCCCGCAGCCGCGCCGCTTCTTCCCCCGCGCCAATCACGTGCAGAATCAGGTCCAGACCATCGTGCCGGCGCAGTTTTGCTATGACTCGCGACAACAACTGCAGATTACTGCCCTGGCGCAAGCGGCCGACAAAGAGGATTCCCCGCTCCCTCCCGTTTTTTTCTTCCGGCCGAACCGGGAAGGGATTGACTACGGAATTGTGGGCGACGGTCAGCTTCTTGTCGTCGAAACCGTAGTCGATAAAAGATTGCCGAACCGCGGGCGCGTAACAGACGTAGGAAGTAACCAGCCGCAACAGGGCGCGCATCGCCACCCGGTAAGCCGTGCCGGCTCTCTTTTTCCTGAAGGGCCCGTGTCCGTGAGCGTAAACCGGGATACCCAGAAACAGGCCGGACAGGACTGCTCCCCAGAAGCTCATACTGCGCATGTCCGCCGACAACAGGAGAGTGTCCGGTCTATGCCGGAAGATGTAGGCCGCGAGGCCGCGCTGAAACGTTCCCAGCCCGCAGCTCCAGGGCCCGAAGGTTCGCACCGGGAAATATCTGACATTTGGCGTGTCCGGCAAGCTCACCTCTCCAAACCCCAACTCCTTCGGTGCGGAGGAGAAAAGCAGGTCCACTTCGCAGTGCTGCGCCAGTTCGAGGAACACCGGCAGACTGTAGTTCGACAGGGTGGGCTGGACAATACAAAGCTGCTTCAATCTTGATGTGGCGCGAAGCATCGTTACGCTACGAACTGCTTTAGCAGGTCAGCTGCTGGACGACGCGATGCAAGGTGGTAGCAAATTGGTCCGGCCCCCAAGCCGCAGCTCGCGCCTTACCCAGGGCTCGCAACTTCTCGCACAGATCGTCATCCGCCCACAATTTAGCAATCGCGCTGGCCATATCCGCTACGGAATGCGGGTCAAACAAGAGTCCCGCGTCCCCTACTTGCTCAGGCATTCCGTAAATTCCTGAGACCGCGACGGGACAGCCCAGGGCAAATGCTTCCAGTGGCGGGATATTGGTTGGTCCAAACAATGTCGGCAGCACTAAGCCGCGCGCCCTCCGGTAGAACCCCGCCATGTCGTGGTCTGGTACGTATCCCGAAAACCAGACGTGGCGCTCGAGACCGAGTCTGGCCACTTCCCGGCGCGCCGCGTCATAGCCGTTATTCTTCGATCCCACGAGCACCAGACAGATGTCGGGATAATGCGGGCGCAGCTCGGCAATGGCGTTGATGAGGCGAACATGATTCTTGTGCTGCCAGAAATGCGCCGGATAAAAAACATACTTGGGCGGCAAGCAATACTTTTTTTCAAAATCAGCGTCGCGATTTGGCTTCGAAAGGTAGGCTGGAGGAATGTAGGGCAGGACAAACAGCTTGCCTTCGGGCGTCCCATACGAATCCTGCACCTGCCGCTTCCCCAACTCCGAATCGATCAGAATCCCATTGGCGCGCTGGCACAGGCGGCGGAGATAGGCGTCCCGGTAGCGGGAGCGCCCGCGACTGGAAGTCTCTGGAAAGTGCGGCTCATAACGATGCATGAGGTCATGAACGGAAGCGAGAATGGGCAGCGGGAACCAGGCGCTCCACGCGTCCTGCCGGGGAAAGACCCAGAGATCGCAGCGTTCCCGAAAGCAGGGGTCAGCCCCACCCGGAAACCGCATTAACGCGCGCCCCCATCGCAGGCAGGACGCGGGAAGAAGTGCGGGAGCCAGCGCAAGCCAGGACCCTAACCTTCCCAAGCTGACCGGATGCGCGTCAGCAACGCACTGGGGAAGGTGTTCTCTCCACCGCGGATCGGCATAAGCAACCAACAGAGAATATTCGTCCGCCGGCAAAGCCACCAAGGCGGAGAGCATAGCCAGACTATACTGAAACATCCCGCCATCTTCGGGTCCCGCGCTGAGGAACACTCCAATTCTCTTCATCCCCGGATTACAAAGCACGCGTTCCAGCTATCCCGGCCCGGCTCCCTTTCCGACATCCAAGCCCGGGCTTCGATCATCTCCAGTCCGGCAGCGGAGGCCAGCATCTCGACCTCGGGCTGGAACAGATACCGCATCCGGTGCAACTCCTTCAGCACCTTGGTTACGGCGCTGGCCCGGTCGCGGACGAAGAGGGTGTAGTTGACGTCCACGATGTTTTCATTAGCGTTGAGGGTAGGCTCGGCGATGCGAGTCACGCTGGTGGCCGCATCGTCCCAGTGCCGGACCCGCACGCTGGGAGGATCGGTCAGCACTGCCGGGCCATACCAGCAATCAAACACGAACACGCCGCCGGGTTTCAGGTGCCGTTTTGCCGTGGCAAAACAATCGCGCAAGTCCTGGTTGCTGACCTGGTAGCTGACCACGTGAAAAAGGGAGATGGCCGCGTCGAAGGTTTCCGAGATGCGCAGGTGCCGCACATCCCCGTGGGAAAACATCAGCCGTCCGGCAACTTCACGGGGCAGTCTTTGCTGCCGGGCCCGGGCCAGCTCCAGCATGGGGGCGCTCGAGTCGATGCCGTGAATTTGTATTCCAGCCGCGCTCAGATGCTCGGCATGAGAGCCCGTGCCGCATCCCAGTTCCAAAAAAAATTGCGCCCGGGGACAGTGTTGACGCGCCAGACCAAGCACAAACGCCGCTTCTGCTCCGTAATCTTTCTCGCGATACAGTGCGTCGTAGTAGGGGGCGTAATCCGCAAACGGGTTCACGCGAAAACGCTCCGCACACACTCGGTTACCTGCCCGATCTGTGCTTCGGAGATCCCCAACCCGCTCGGAAGATAGAATCCGCGGCGCGCCAGGCGTTCTGCCACAGGGTAGGATTCGCCGGCGAACAGCCCGCGCCTGCGCAACACCGGCTGTTCGTGCATGGGCCAGAAGAACGGTCGGGTATCAACCCCCAAGGCACGCAGCCGCCGCATGGCTTCTTCGGCGTCGAAAGCCACCTGATCCTCGAGCAGCAAGCCATAGACCCAATAAATATTCTCCGCGTAATCGGCGCCCGCCAGGGGCAATTGCAGCCCAGGCACATCTGCCAAAAGGCGGGTGTAGAGTTTCCCCATCCGGCGCTTGCGGGCGACAAATTCATCCAGCCGCTCCAGTTGGGCCACACCGAGCGCCGCCTGCAGATTGCTCATGCGGAAATTCCAACCCAGGTCCTCGTGGACAAACCTCTTCTTGCTCTGGAAACACAGATTGCGCAGGCCGCGGCATTTCTCGGCCAGGCCATCGTCATCGGTCAGGATCATCCCCCCTTCGCCCGTGGTGATGTGTTTGTTGGGATAGAAACTGAAGGTGCTGACCTCTCCAAAAGCACCGCAGGGCCGGCCTTTGTAAGTCTGGCCATGCATCTCGGCAGCATCCTCGAGGATAGCAATGCCATGTTCGGCCGCCAGGCTGAGAATGGGGTCGACATCCACGGGCAAGCCAAATATATGCACTAGCAGAATCGCTTTGGTCCGCGAGGTGACGCGCGCTCTGATCTGCGTCGCCTGCATGTTCCAGGTGGTGGCGTCGCTGTCGACCAGCACCGGCACGGCGCCGGCGCGCAACACCGCCGCCGCGCAGGAAATGATCGTGAAGGTTGGCATGATGACTTCGTCGCCCGCGCAGAGCCCCAAAGCGCTCACTGCCGCATCCAGGGCTACCGAACCGTTGGCGACCGCGATGCCGTGCTTTCTGCCCAGGCGGGCGGCGAATTGCTCTTCAAACTGCCGGACGAACGGGCCTTCGGAGGAAATCCAACCGGACTCGATGCACTGGTTGAGATATTTCTTTTCGTTGCCATCGAGCACTACCTGATTCACAGGAATCATTTCAGGGAGGCTCATGGCAGAACATTCACAGGATCCGGCACGATTGCGGTGAACCTTTGTTTATCCTGGTCCCCGGCGTAGGGTCCCTGCTTCACTTCGATCATTTCAATCTCTTCCAGCACTTCGAACCCATGTCCGCCAACGGCCAGCAGGATCACGTCGCCGGCACTTAAGACGCGGCTCTCCAAATACCGCCGCCTGTCATCGTAGAAATCAACCCGGAGTCTTCCGCGCTTGATCACCAGCACTTCCCGGGTGTACTCGACGGTTCGCGGAGCGGGAGTATGAATATGGGGTGGGATGACTTTGCCGGCCGGATGCTGCATATAGGCGAGCTGTTGCGATAGTTCATGAGGCGTGAAGAAATGAATGCCGGGCTCGGAAAAACTTCCCGGCACGATCACCGCCATAAGAACGCCGTTATGCCGAATGTACTCGACCATGTTTGGACCCGCAGCGTCGCCGGTGGCGTCAGAATCGCTTCCGGAATTCGCCAGCGCTACAGGCATCTGGCGGGTACGTGAGGATTTCGACAGATATGGGTGATGAAGCCCACGGCCAGAGCCGCAGTGTAACTCGCGCCGGAGAGGAGCATGCCATAAACCGCTCCCCGCAACCCGTATCTGGCCACCAGGGGGATGCCGGCTACGAAGGTGACTGCCCCGCTCGCCACATAGGCCCAGAAGACCAGCCGGGGGGATTCCGCGGCTTTCAGCGCCGCGTTCATGGTATGCCCCACTCCCATGATTACCGGCAGTAGAACCAGCAGGGTCAGCAGCGGAGCCATGTCGTCATAGCGTCCGCTGTAAAGCAGGTGGGTCAGAGGTTTTCCAAACGCACGGATGAACAAGAAGAAGGACATGGTCACTCCAGTAATCGCGATGGCGTACCATTTCCACGCCGACAGCAGGCGTCCCAACTGTTTCGCTGCATAGTGAGCAGAGAGCCGCGGCAGCACCAGGTAGTTCAGAGCGATAAAGATCTGGTCTGCCGGTGCGACGACCAGGGATATGGCTTTCAGCGCCGCCACGTCCTTCACCGATAGCAGCCCGGCCACCAGCCAGAAGTAACCCTGAGTGGTCAATTGAAAGACGAATGCCGTCAACAGGACCCAGCGCGCGTACTTCCAGTGTTCGTGCCAATAGTCCGGTTCATGTTCGAGGAAGGTAGGCCGGGTTTTGCCCAAGGGCAGCTTTCCGGCAAGGCTAAGGCCGGCGACGAACCATCCTGCCGCGAGAACCAGAAAAATCGATAGGCTGTCGAGCACATGCGCCCGGACGGTGAGCCAGAGTCCGCAACCGACGGTAAGGAAAAAAATCAGGGAAGCAGCCGCCGCCAGGCCGGGCTGGCGCTGCAGATAGAAGACGCGGCGCAGCAGCGTCCCGGATAAAAGAACGCTGACGGTGAGGCCCAGACCAACCATGGCTCGGGGTAGAAGGTGAGGAGCTATCCAGTGCAGAGCCAGGCAAAGGGCCAGAAGAACGGCAGTCAACAGCAGACCCAGAGCAGCGTTGCCCCAGCACATCAGCTGAAAATACTCCGCCAAACGGCTGCGATGCCTGCCTGAACCGTAGACCGTGAAGGGCTCGAGGATCGCGGCGTTGTGCAGGCCCGTGAAGAAGATGAGAACCGAATAGGACAGGGTAAACATTCCGTACTCTTCCCGGGTCTGAGTGCGGGCCAGCACCAGGTTGACCAGAAACATGCCGCCCACCGAAAGCGCCTGGTCGGCCATGCTGAAGGCGACCTGGCGGAGTTGCTGGAGGCGAGGCCGGACGAACGCGGCCACTCCGGGGGAAGCAAACCATGTGCCGACCGGATGCCCGCCCAGGAGTGAACCGGAACGCCGCGTCTCTCTGAGTTCATCCGATGCGATCATGCATTTCCGATTGCAGAATTTCCGATTGCAGAATTTCCGGCTGCGGCGCTTCCTGCGAAAGGCGGCGCTCAGTTAAGCGCGTCCACATCCGGTGCGTAAGGGCGTGCACCCGGGAACCATTTACCGGCGCCCAGGGCATGACCGCCTTCACGCTCTGAAAAACTTCATGAGCCAGTATCTTGCCAGGATTGCCGGAATCCATTTGCCGCCAGCGCGTCCCGCACACCACCCACAGGGCGGAGGCGGCGAGTCCCAGCAGAGCTCCCCAAAACATGATCAGCAGACGCGGTGGAAAAACTTTCCTCTCGGGCAGGCTGGCTGCGTCCAGAACTCTTACGCTCGGCGTTTCCTTGGCCTCTTGCACTTTCGCGAGCTCGTACTGCTGGGTCAGGGTTTCATACACTGCTTCCTGGATCTTGGTTCTGCGCAGCAGGTCGGCGTAGGTAACACCGAGCAAGGGCAACTCACGGATGGTGGGGTAAGCCGAGCGCTCATTTTGGGAGGCCCCAGTGCTCGCAGGGTCGGAGTCTCCATCGAGCTTTTCCAGTTGGTGGCGCAACTCGGAGACGCGGGCTTCGACCGAGCGCACCCGCACATTGTTGGCGGTGTAGATTTCCTCAAGTCCCTTCAACTCGGATTCGGCGGCGATCAGCTGCCCCTGCAAGAGCGCTGCTGCTTCCACCATCGCTTTGCCCTGTTCGGGAATGTTGATGGCTGTATTCTGGCTGGCGAACCGGCTGAATTCGCCAGAGGCCTCATCCAGTTCATGCTTGACCACCTTCAGCCGGTCTTCGAGAAAGACTCTCTCGCGATGAGCCGCTGAGGTAGAGAGCTCGGAAACCAGGCGCTCTAATTCCTCTCCGTAGGCCTGAGCGATGGCTGCGGCGCGGGCCGGATCGTGATCGACCACGCTGAGGGAAATGATGCCGCTCTTGTGGTCTTCGGAGATTCCCGTGTTATTGGACAGCCGGGTCCGGGCATCTTCTTCGAGTTTCTCTCCATACACTTTTTTCAGATCGAAGCGCTGGACCAGCCGGTCTTCGAGCGTACGGCTGCGCAAGATCCCGAGGAAGAGAGCTCCGGTAGAATTGCCGCCCAGAAGATCCCCTGCCATGGCGCCGAGACCGCTGCCCGCCTTGGCGCTCAAGGCCGCGAGCATGGCGGACGAACTGGACTGGGTGTCGGGAGGCATCAGTTGCACCGTGGATTGATACTGTTTGGGCAGCAAGAACGCCAGCAGCGTTCCCAGCACCAGGCCGGCCAGGGTCGCCCGGGCAGCCGTACGCCGTTCTCTCCAGAGCAGGCTTAGGTATCCAATCAGCCTGCCCGATGGAGTGCCTTCGATCGACTCGGGTGCTTCGATTCCCCGGTAGGCCGGCTCCGTAGAAAAATCCGGACGCGTCTTGGTTGCGGAATGGGACACTTATTAGTGGTTGCTCGCCAACTCTAGTTCTTGCGCCACCGCAGTTCGGGACGGAACGTCAGCTGTACGGAAGTCGAGAAATCGGATTCCGGGCGGGGCCGGAGCGCGGGGAAATTCCACTGCTCATATTGCGCCCTCCCGGAAACAGCGAGTCGCGGACCCAGGCGGCACTCGGCCGACGCCGAGAAGTCATTTAGACGTCCGCCGCCGGCGAGGTAGTGGTCTACTTCCTGGTGCCGGTATCCAAACTGCAGGCTGCTGCGCGCGCTAAACGAATACTTGACCCAGGCCTGTCCGCCGAGGGCCTGGCGTCCAATCCAGCTTCCGATCAGGTTGCCGTCGTTGGTGTAGCCGGAGTGATAGCGCCGGTCTATATAGATCGTTCCCAGCCGCGGCTCGGCCTTGAATCCCTCCACCCGCAACTCCAGTTTCGGCAACCCGGGCAGCTGGGGAAAGTAGACGCCGGGATTCAGCATGGGACGGGTCGAACCCAAAGGGGAAACCTCATCCCCGACGAGCGAATCGGTGTACACCGTGAGCCAGTTTCTGAGCCCGGGAACGCGATAGGTGAGATCGAAACCGGAAAACCGCTTCGCGGGATTGCTCGCGATGTTGGCATTGTGCCCGTAATAGCTTCTAAAAAATTCATGCCACGTGAAGGGCAGTCCGGGCCCGCCGAAAATCGCGGTCACGCCCATGCCAAACTCCAGGTTCGCACTCGGGTGGAAACTGATCTTGTTGCCATGAATAAACGGCTGCGGGCTGAAATTCGGCCCCACCAGATAACGCGGGTCGACGTTGGGATTCAGTCCCACCGCCGGCGGCGGATTGTAGATCCAGTTCTGCCCATCAAGCTGCCCCAGGAAAGAGATCATCCGAACCGGCCCCAAGAAATGCGAGAGCAGCGGAACTTCGACCGGAGACACATTGTCAATTTCGAGCATCGTGATGGGCTGGGCATTGTCGCTCATGAGCAGAGCTCCACTCTCGCCCGGACCCAGCCACAGGTTCTGCCTGCCAAACGAAAGCTTCACATTATTCAAGGTGAGTCCGATGGAGCCCTCAATCAAACGAAATTGGTTGATCGCTGGAGAACCGTTGGGAAGAGCGGTTACGACTCCATCTTCTACCGCGATGGCCTGCAAGACGCTGGACGGATCTGAGATCACGCCGGGAGCACGCTGATATTCGCCGCGCAAGGAAAACGAGAACGGACCGGCCACCGCGCTTGTGGTAAACCCGGTTACATCATTGAAGCCTTCGGCATAAGGGCGGCCGTAATCGTTGACGATGGTTTGTCCGAAGTGGTAGCCGTCGCGGAGCGGGGTTCCCGAGATGCCGGTGAAGCGCGTATACATCGAATCCAAGCCCAGGCCCAGGTTCGCGGCACCGTTCAGTCGACGCGTCTCCTCGCTGAATTCCGTCTGCAAGGCGGACAGGATCTTTGCCGCTTCACCCTCGGCGTTATTTTCTGTTGGTGCATCGTCGGCTTGTTTGTTCCCAGCTTGCCCGTTCCCCATCCGCAAATGCAGTTCACCCTGAGCCTGCGCGTTCTCCCCTTGATAGCGCATTCCGTCGTCGACCTCTTCGTGCAGACGGGCGCACTCCATCCGAGTCCAGGGACGGATTCCCAGATAGGCGGTTGGCGCGAAACCGAGAGCCGCCAGGCGCTCGATCGCGGGATACACCCAGCTGTCGAGCGCGACATAGGGCGATCCCATGTAACGCGGGCTGCGCACTTTGTCGCGTTCCCTAGAACTTGTGTCGACTAAGTTCCCCCAAGGCGCTACGCTCACCTCAGGATCGCGGTGACGCCGGTAAACCTGCTGCGCGATGAAGTAACCCAGCACACTCCCGACGACAGCGTCTGAGGGAAAGTGCTCCTTGCCCGTGACCCGGGCCACCGTCACGGCCGAAGCCAGCCCGTAGGAAAGCAGTTTGGTGAGCGTCCCCGGATACTCGTGCGCAATTACGCCAGCCACGGCCCAGGACACAGCGGCGTGCTCGGAGGGAAACGACGAGCCCCCGGCGAAGAAGTGGCCCGCTCCGGTTCCATCGTAAGGGCGCTGCCGCTGGAACATGGATTTGAGCGCAAAGTCCACTGCCGCCGCGTTGAGTGCGGCCTCGCTCGCTAGAAACCCGGTTTCGGCGGCGTGATCGTGGTGCGTAATTTTTCCTAAGAGAAACATTCCACCCGCCGCGCCCGCCAAAGAAAACGCGCCGTAGTTTGAGACGCTTCGGCTGCGCGCTATTTCGCCAGCCGGAACTTGTTTTGAGAGCCAGGAATCACTCGCGAAGAAGGCTCCCGCGCTGGCCAGAGCGGGCAGCACCCAAATCGCGTCCGTCTTTCGCAGATGCCAGGGGCTTGACCAGATCGCCTTCTGATCGCCAGCAAATCGCTGGAGCAAATCGACTCCGCGCGCAGCCGTTCCCGGGGTGCTTTCCTGGGTCACGTTCCAACCGCCCATCGCGGCGGTCGACGACCGCGCCACAGATTGACCGGTGTCTGAACGATCTTTGTCTGAACGACCTGTGTCTGAACGATCTGTGTCTGCACGATCTGTGTCTCGACGATCTGTACCTTGGCGATCTGTATCTTGGCGGTCTGTGCTCGAGACGGCCGGAGACGGGGCGCCTGCTTGGGCTACGCAGCTACCCGTGAGATTGGTCACAAAAAGACTCAACATCATGCAAACACCCGCAATTTGTGCGCAACGCGGCACCAGTAAAAACGCCCACTCAGAAATTCAGGCCAACGCTGATCGCGATGGCGATCGATGACGCCAGCTGCGCCGCCTCGATGGCGCTCTTCCAGGCCGGTGTGCCCCCCAGGGCTTTTTCCGGGACAAACACCATGTCGCCGGGCCGCAGTTCGGCGCTGAGGACGTCTCCAGAAAACCACTCGCCGCTGCCCTTTCCGCCCACGACTGAACCGTCGCCGCGCACCACGAAGACCGCCTTGCGGTTGGCCATGTTGGTGGGGCCACCGGCCTGGCGCAGATACCAGCCCGCATTCTTGCCCGGGCGGTAGGTGATCGCGGTCGGGTTATAGACCTGGCCGTTGACCATGACATAGGTGGGAGTCTTCGGAATCAGCAGCGTATCGCCGGCGCGGACCTCGATGTCGGCCGGAGTGCCCGACCACTTTCGCACATTCTTCGAAATGTGAATCACCAGCCTCCCTGCGGGGGGCGTGCTCTCCAGTTGGTCCAGAGTGGCGTGCCATTGCTGCAAGGCGGCGTCCTTGGCCACTTTCTGGTCCGCATCTCCGACATCGGGAAGCAGTTTGAGCGTCGACTGCTGCCCTTGCACCTGCCGGATCAGGTCGGCACGATTCTTTGCTTCCATCTCGCGGACCTGCCGGCGTTCGAGAATGGCTCCATAAGGATAGGCATCGGCCCGCAGTCCGCCCGCCCGCTTCAGCACGGAACTGAGGCGTTCGCCTTCCTCGATGCCGTAATCGCCGGGATGCATGACTTCGCCCCGGACCGTGATCAGAGAACCAATATCGTTCCATCCCGCCAGCTGGCGGATGGTCAGCACGTCGCCGTCATGCAAGCGAACGTCAGTATCGGCTTCCCCGGCCAGGGCGCGGGCAATCGGAACCGCGACGTGCTCTCCCATGACCTGCGCGCCATTTTCGACCGTGTAGCGGGTGAGGTCGGCGGCTTCGGTGAAAGCTCCGCGCTTCAATCCGCCGGCCAGCCGGACCAACTGTGCGGCGGACATATCCTCGCCCAGCGGGTATTTTCCCGGCCGGCTCACTTCGCCTTCAATCTTCACCATCGGCGGATCGACTTTTGAAAGATTGCGATGAATGAACACGCGATCCTTGGGCTCGAGGGGAAGATTGTCCGCCGCGTCCCCGGCCAGCGCGCGCTCCAGATTCACGCTGAGCACTTTGAGTTTTCCGTCGGCGGTGCGGCGAAAGACTTGCGCGTCGCCGAGCAGCGCATCCCGGGTAACGCCGCCCGCGAGGTAAACCGCGTCGCGCAGGCGGGTCTCGCCGTTGGTGACATGTTCGCCGGGATGGCGCACTTCCCCGCTCACCGTAATCACCGGAGGATCTTCAAAGTCGAACCGGCTGAAGATTCGCACCGTATCGAATGCCTTCAGCGTGACATTCTGGGCATTGGGTATGCTTGGATCGCCCACTGCCTTGCCAGGTGCGGTGCCGGCCAGAGCGTCGGCAAGATTGAAGGCGATTACCTGGGGAGCGTAGTCAGGCGGAGCGAGGCGGATGATTTCAGCATGGCGCGCCGCCGGCTCGGGCAAAAGATCGTTATAGGAAGAGATGAGGTCAGTAACGCGCATGCCTTCGCGGTAAGGATGTTTGCCGGGATGAAAAACGTGGCCGTCGAGATAGACGGTTTGCTCGCTGAAGGGCAGGATGGGCGAAATGCGGATCTTGTCTCCATCCTGAATCTTGAAATCCTCGAGCGCCCGGGTTACCCCATCCTGATTATTGTTCGCAGAAAGACCGGTCTCAGGAAGATCGAGACGGAGCATGGAGCGGCTCTCATGAGCGACGACGCGTTCCACTTCGATGTGGCGAAGCGTCCCTGTGTTGAGCACGCCGCCGGCCAGTTCGAGCGCTTCGGCGAGATCGCTTTCGTGATTCAGTTCGTAGATTGCGGGACGGCGCACCATGCCTTCGACTGTGAGTTCGGCGCCCAGCGGCGGAACCATGATGGTGTCGCCGGCCTGCAGGCGTTCGAGTGTGGAACGAACTCCATGCAACAGCAGGTCGTAGACATCGATTTCTCCGGTAAGCTGCTGGCCACGATAGACGCGCAGAATCCGCAGCGAGCCGCGCGCGGTCGGGCCGCCGGCCTGGTAGAGTGCGTTCAGCGGAGTCGAGAGCGAACTGACGTCATAGGCTCCGGGCCGCAGCACGTCCCCGACAACATAGACGCGCACCGTACGCAGGCGAGCCAGGGAAACGTCGGCGTGCACGTCGCGAAATTCGCCGCGCAACACGTTCTGCACTAGTTGCTGAACATCTCCGAGACTGCGTCCCGTCACCTGAATCGCGCCTGCTTCGGGCAGAGCCACTCGTCCTTCGCGGTCCACCACGCGTTGCAGGCGTTGGGAAATTCCTCCCCACAACTCGATACTCAGGCCGTCTCCCGGACCGAGCACGTAGTCGGGCCCCACCGGAAGGTCCATGGGAAGCTCGTCGAAGTTGCCGGTACCGTTGCGGAAAACTTCTTCGCCAAAACGAGCCAGCACCGGCGAACGCCGCGAGATCTGCGTATAGAGATCGTAGAGCGAAGGCACTTCGGCATACGGATTGGCGCGACGTCGAATCGCGGGCTGGTTGTCGTCAGCGGGAAATCTCGGCCGCTGCATCCGGGCGTCGCGACCGGAGATCCACGGGCCCACCCTGCCATCAGCCGACAGAGACGGAGACGAAGAAAAGGACTGGCCCGACGAGTTCGCCCTGAACCGCGAGGTGGAAGACGAAGAAGAAGAGTAAGGCGAAAGAGAAAGTCCATCCCGCGAACCGGATCTCTGTCCGGACCCGCCCGATTCGTCCATGCTGGCACTGAGTAATCCCGGCATGCCTTGCGAGCCAACACGCGGCAGTGAGCCTGCTTCCGGTGGCGCTCCGTCGTAGGAATCCTGGTCTTGATAATCCTGGTTCTGAGAATCCTGGTTCTGCAAATCCTGCTCTCGAGGCTCGAGACCAGCCAGGCTTTGCTGACGGCGATAGTCGATCGAGGGAGAGCCTGCAGGCGGCGCCGGGAAGCTCTCCGGCGGTGGCTTGGCGGGCTCAACCTCGAAGAAGCCGTCGTCGGAGAAACCATCTTCGCCGCCGGAATCGGGCCTGGACATCGCCCTTTGTGGCCTTTCGATTTTCTCGTGTTGCGACCAATATTTCTCTTCTTCGTTCTGCCCCGCCACCCTGCTTCCAGGAGACTTCGTAATCCTGTCTTTCTCCAGTTCCTGTCGCGTGGGCTTAGCGCGCACGTATTCCCGCTGCTCGATCTCCTGGGTGGCCAGAACGCGCGCGTTGTTATCATCCCGCAGCAACTGGAACAAGGCATCGTCGGTAACGTCAGAAGGATCGAGCAGCCGTCCCTGCTCGTAAGCCTGGCGCACCAGCAATCTTTTCACTTCGAGCAGCAACCCGGGTTCCTGGCTCAAAATGTCGATGATCGTAGCCGCAGAGAGTGAGACCAGCGGCTCCGGATCCCGTGCGTGGGGATCGGCCTGTTCTGAACTTCTCGGACCCGTCGCCCGCGCATGGACAGTCTGGGCCAACACGCTTCTCGGCCCTGCACTTACCAACAGCAGGACAACGAGTGAGATGCTGGGCCCTAGTTTCGGCCAAGACAGAAAAATGGGAGACGAATTGCATTCTGAATGTTGCATGAGGGATGAATCCAGTCTGGGGAAAGGTTGGGACCTAAATCCTGGAGGTATTCAGTTGCGACGCTTCGATTCGGCCACCGGCTCGACATCGCCTTCGTCCACTTCGACCGCCACGGAGCGCATGATCAGGTCAAGAGAAAAGACGACGCGGCAGCGTTCTTTGCGGCGCACGATGATGCCTTCGAGACCTTGCATGGGCCCGCCGCGTACCCGTACCCGGCGGCCCACGCGTAAGTACGGATGCGGCTCCACGCCTCCGCGGGCTAGCCGCTCCCGCAACTGGTCGATTTCGGACTCAGGCAGGACGGCGGGTTCACCATTGAAACTCACCAGGCGCACGGCGCTCGGCAGTTGCAGAACTCGAAATCTGTCTTGAAGCGCGAGCCGGACAAACACATAGCCAGGAAACAAAGCGAGTTCCAGTTCCTTGCGACGATCTTTCCAGCGACGCACGGAGCGATACAGCGGTAGAAAACAGGAAATTGAGCGCTCCTCGATCTGTTGTGCCACGCACTTCTCGTGGCGCGGGCAGGTATAAAGCGCATACCAGTTGAGCGCAGGTGGTTCCTCCGACAAGCTCATCGGAACAGTACCCATCGGGATCTCTGGCACGTTCATTAGCAAATTCTCATTCAAAGCCATTGGTTGCAGCTTCGCCCCCTCAACTACTGGAGCTTGATGAGCTAAATCCTTGTGTTTCAATACCCTGGCTCGATGGTGCCGCCGCTGCCCTTGGATCAATTCTTCAATTCTGCGCAGCGCCCACCAAACTCGGACGCTCCCGCACGGCGTTCAAGATTCCCGCCTCGGAACTCTCCAGGGCTTTGGTTCGAATATCGACCACAGCCCAATAGAAAATTCCTCGATTCTGCTCCGGAGCCAGCGCCAGAATCTTCATTTCAGGATGACGCCCCAGGAGAAACCCACACTGGCCAAGGCGTTTTTCGGGTTGGTCCATGGCAATGATCAGAACGTCAGGCAGCACCTGTTCGACGATGTCCGCCAGATCCGTTTCGTTCTGCACCTCACCCACGACCTCAATATCGGGCTGGTCGGCAATCGTCGCCATCACCAATTCCCGCATCAGACGCGGATGATTTGCCACTAATACACGCACTCGCTTCACGAAGGATTCCCCAGCGCCGAGCATAGGTCGCTCGGCTTGCAAGCACAAGGTTCAAAAGGGATCTACGCAAGAGGCTCTGGGGAGAACGCGGGCAGTACTGGAAGGGACGATGGGCGAAGTACTAATACAGATTCAACAGGTACCAGAGCTGGTACTAATCCTGAGCGATCTAATGGATGCGCCCTGTCACCGCGAGCCGGCGCTGAACTCGAGTACTGTCACGCTGTGAAACGTCTGCCCCGGCCTCAATTCGGTCGAGGGAAAGCTAGGATGGTTCGGCGAATCCGGGAAGTGCTGCGTTTCCAGGCAGACCGCAAATCGCCGGTTATAGACCCGGCCTTCCTTTCCGGTGATCGATCCGTCCAGAAAATTTCCCGTGTAAAGCTGCACGCCAGGTTCGGTCGTGGACACGCGCAGAATCCGCCCCGTGGTCGGCTCATACACTTCGGCTGCCTCCGCTAGCTGGCCAGCGGCATGATCGAGCACGAAGTTGTGGTCGTAGCCGTGGCCGAGGCGCAACTGCGCATCGTCGGCCTCAATCCTCTCTCCAATAGCATGCGGCGTTCGAAAATCGAACGGCGTCCCTTCCACCGCCTTCAGTTCCCCGGTAGGGATCAGGTTTGCGTCGACCGGAGTAATCCGTGACGCATCAATCTTAAGAACATGTCCCAGAACGTCGCCCTTCCCTTGCCCCGCCAAGTCAAAGTAAGAATGGTTAGTCAGGTTGAGGACGGTATCCTTATCAGTGGTCGCCGAATATTCGATTCGCAAGGCGCTCCCACTCAGCGTGTAGCGCACGGTCGTAGTAAGCGTGCCGGGAAAGCCTTCTTCCCCATCTTTGCTCACATAAGTAAGCTCGATTCCATCCTTTATCTGTTTAGCCGTCCACACCACCTTGTCGAAACCGCGAATTCCACCATGAAGAGCATTGTCGCCGTTGTTCTTCGGGATGGAATAAGTCTGACCATCAAGCTGGAAGCTGCCATGCGCAATGCGATTCGCGTAGCGGCCGATTATGCCTCCGAAATGCGCCGTCTGCGCCACATACTTCTCGACGGAATCGCAACCCAGCACTACGTCGTCGAGTTTTCCGTTCCGATCCGGGGTGCGCAGGGAAGCGACGATCCCTCCGTAGGTGATGATGCCGACTTCGATTTTGCCATCCACCAGCGAATAGAGATCGACCGGCGTTCCTTCCGCCGTATGCCCGAACGGTTGTTTAGCAACTCGAGTCTTCGCTGAAACGATGGTTGTGAGCATAGTCAGAACCGCGAAAGTTGCAAACCAGCGGTTGGCCTTGTTTGAAAGCATGGTTCCCCTTCTCTCGGTGCGGTATCCCGCCTTCTTGTGACCGTGCGACAAGCACCTGCTGCTGGGTGTATTCCAGCCTATCAGGCTCGGCACGCAAGCAACAACAGAGGTGTCTTGCTGGTAGTGACTCAGTTTGAAATGCGTGCAACATAAAGGCCGATAAAGACAAGGCCGCCCAGCAAATAGATGACAACAATCCACCAGAACCTGTTTGGTTCCTCGGAGCGGTCTACAAAGCGGTGCCGAATGTAGCGGCCTGTCTGGAACGTTTCCCCAGTGAGTATGGAAGCTACGCCTATCAGAAATAAAACAATCCCAATCAGCAGGAGGAACCGACGATCAAATGGAATTGTCATGAGCGTTTCTTGTATGGGCCGCGCTTCGCTGGCACTGGCGCGTAGCTGTCGGCCATGATCACGATTTCCTCAAGGCTCCAAACGTGGTCACTCAGGCCACAGGCCATGCCCGGAGTGATTCTCAGCGTCTTGTGGATTCTGGCGAAGTTGTAGTGTACTGCGTAAATTGCAACCATTGCCGCGTGGTTCTGGACTTTCTTAGAGAATGCGTTGGTCAATCTGGTAAACCGTCTCATACCCATCCGCATTGACAGGTTGTGCCGTTCCACATAGGACGTGCTCACGTGCTTGGGATCAGGACCGCCGCTCACCGTTTTCATTTCGCAGCCGATGCAGACTGCCGGAGAATAGCGCGCGTCGTTCTCTGCTGGAGCACCGTAAAGTTTTTGGAGCATTGCGTAATCGCAATCCGCGCCGAATGCCGTTTCGACTGCATCAAGGTACGCTTTGTGGCCGTCCGTCGTGACCTGGACGCGGCCTTTGATCCGGGCGGCGCAATCCAACATGAACTCCATTGCCCAGTTCGCGTCACGTCCACCAACCAGACAGCTCACGCACAGCTTACTGTCGGCGCACAGCCCCGTCCACGTCTAGCCTATGAAAATTCAAAACAGCCCACTACCGTCTTGCTTTATCACCGTCTTTCTAGGCCCTGAACCGTTAAAGTGTTGTTCGACTCAGTCCGTTGGAACGCACGAGCGGGACTTGAAATTTGGTTCCGCAAAATGAGGTTCTTGTGAATTGGCTTCTCAAACTCTGTGGCGTTTCCCTCCTGTTGTTCCCTGTTCTGGTGTTGGACGCACAGCAGACTCCGTCGGACCCGGTGTTGACTGCTATGCAGCAGGAATTAAATCGCTCGTTGCAGAACCTAAAGAAAGCGCCGGTTCCACCTTACTTTCTTTCGTATCAATTGACGGATAACCGGAGCACCTCGGTCTCGGCTTCGTTTGGCGCTCTCACTGCCAGTTCCGATCGGACCTCCCGCCTGCTCGATCTCGATCTGCGGGTGGGAGACTACGCGTTGGACAATACCCATCCTCTGCGCGAGGCCGGCCGGTCTATGGATTTCTCGGATCAAATCGAGCGCCAAAAGATTCCCCTCGAGAATGACTCCGATGCCCTCCGCGTCGCGCTTTGGCTTGAAACCGAACGCAAGTATCGCAGCGCCGTCCAACACCTTCAGCAGGTCAAGGCAAACGTGCAGGTAAAGGTCGAGGCGGAAGACCGCTCGGGAGACTTTTCCCCACGAGGGAGCCGAGAAGGATTTCGAGCCTCCCGCTCCTTTCTCATTCAACAAGGCTAACTGGGAGCAGAAGGTGCGCAGTTACACCGCACCCTTCGCCTTGCACAAGGAGATCATTGAGAACAGCAGCACATTTAAAGACGTAGTGGCCGTGGGCGACACTCCTGTCGTCTTCACTGATGAATTCATCCCTCGCGTCGGCGCTATTTTTTCGATGGGCCTTTCAGCGTCTTCCAACGTGCCTGTAACTTCACGCGTAGTGCCTTCGATGTTGTTCGAGGAGGTGTCGCTGGTTAAGAACCAGGGGCCGTACCCGAATCTTCCCATTTCACCCTCGCCGCTGGCCAGGCAGTGAAGAACGGTTCCGCCCCTCGGACTGATCTTCGAAAGCAGCGGAGACGATTCAGCTAGCATGCGGCGCTTTGAACCGATATTTGTTGATTTTGAAACGGTTGATTTTCGAGTCGAGCGTTCGCGCCGGCAACCCTAGTTTCGCGGCTGCGCCCAACGGGCCCGAAATTCGTCCATAACATTCCGCTAGTGCGGCTTCAATCATTTCCTTCTCCTGCCGCGCTAGGACACCACTCAGCGTATTCCGTCGGCCAGGGGCGACCGGAAGTTCCGGAGCAAGCCAGGTCTCGTCCACCGAAAAGGTGTCGCCCTCGCACAAGATGACAGCCCGCTCAACTACGTTTTGCAGTTCCCGAACGTTCCCAGGCCAGTGGTATGCCTGTAACAATCGAAGACTCTTCTTATCGATCGTTTTGAATTTCTTTCCAGCTTTCTTGCCTAAGCGGTCGATGAAATACTCCACCAGCAAGGGAATGTCAGCTGCGCGTTCGCGCAACGACGGTACATCGATAGGTACTACATTCAGCCTATAGAGCAGGTCTTCACGGAATTTACCTTCGGCAACCAGCGCGCTCAAATCACGATGAGTAGCCGCTACCACCCTGACATCGATGGGAATAGCCTTACTACTACCGACGCGCTCGATTTCACGCTCCTGCAGCACACGTAACAGGGCGACCTGGATCTCGGGAGGTAAGTCGCCCACTTCGTCGAGGAAAATTGTCCCACCGTTGGCCGATTCGAAACGTCCGAGGCGTCGTTGGGTCGCACCGGTGAAAGCACCCTTCTCGTGACCGAAAAGCTCGGAAGCAATCAGCGATTGTGGAATTGCGGCGCAATTCACGCCAATAAATGCCCGATCCGCGCGATTGGATCGTTTGTGGATGCTGCGAGCTATCAACTCCTTTCCAGTACCGGTTTCGCCCAGAATCAAGACTGTCGAATCGGAAGAAGCTAGCTTAGAGATTTGGCGTAACACTTTCCGTAGCGCTTCCGAGGAGCCGACGATGTCCTCGAACATCGAGTCGCGATCGATCTGCTCGCGCAAGGCCAGGTTTTCATTGCGTGTCCTTTCCTCTGCCCGTACGCGGTCGTCGATATCAGTTCCAGTCGCATACCAGCGAGTCACCTGGCCGTCGTCATTTCGGAAAGGGTTGTAGCGAATAAGAAACCAACGATATTGGCCGTCTTTCCGACGAGCCCGCAGTTCGATTTCGAACGGAACCCCACGACCGAGAGCGGCCTTGCGCTCCTCGCGTAGTCTCTCGAGATCGTCGGGGTGGAAGATTCGTTCTCGAAAGTCCGGAGCAATCACATGTTCCGCGGCCAGACCTGTGTAATCGAGCGTCGCTTGGTTGGCATAGGTAGGGCTACCTGAGGGATCCTGAACAACAATCGTGTGCGGTATTAAGTCGGTGATGCGCCGCAGCTCGCGCTCATCTTCTCGGAGCTTCACTTCCGTCTGCTTCAGCGTTTCGATATCGGTGCATGCTCCGTACCACCTGACAATCTTGCCAGTCTCGTCTCGCAGCGGTTCAACCCTCATGAGAAACCAGTGAAACACTCCGTCATAGCGGCGGAGGCGTGCTTCCATTTCGCCGGGCTCACCGGTGACCAGGAGTGCTTGCCATTTCTCCGTCAATGGCGCTCTATCATCGGGATGGATCGCAGTGTGCCAACCCCATCCGTGCGACTCTTCGGGAGACAAGCCGGTGTACTCATGCCAGCGCTTGTTAAGGAACTCGTTCGAACCATCCGGTAGATTGCACCAGGCCAGCGTCGGGATGGTGTCGATCACCTGCCGAAGTTTTCTTTCCGAGTTCTTTAGTTCGTCCAGCGCTCTCCGGAGCGCCTCTTGGGATCGCTGCTGTGTGATGGAAGTCATAGCCCCTTCTGGCCCGGAAGCGTGCGGGGCGATTATAACCGCGGCCGCCTTTTCCTGATCAAAAAGGAATTCCTGAATAGTCAGGACGATACAGCATGCCTAAGTACAACCGCTACAGGCGATTGCAAATGGTTTGCGACTTGCATGGCCGTGGCTGTCTTCCGGAGCAGGTAGAACATGACGCTGCGGATTGAACGGATCCAAGGGGGCATCCGGCTGAGTGGCGAATTTCGAGCGGAGTATTTCGATCAAGTCAAAAGCGAACTCGAGCGCTGCGAACCGCGAGTCGTTTTGGATTTGGAGGAGTTGGATCTCATCGACCTGGAAGGTGTTCGTTTTCTCAATGCATGTGAGGCAAAAGGAATATTAGTGCTCCACTGTTCGCCTTACATTAGGGAATGGATGCTGCAGGAGCGAGGTCGATCGAAGGAGCGTCCAGAATCGTTGTGATGGGAACTATGTCGGACAAGTGACGTCGGCCCACAAAAGCTGACGCGCTTGAAAAGAAATGAAAGGGAAAGAGGAGAACAGATGAAACCTAGCCATAGAAACGTCATCACGAAGCTTTATGCCGTTGCTGCGCTTGCTACTCTGATGGGTGCGACTCTGAACGCTGCCGCGGCGGGGCCTGCGCCGACTGGCATCAAAAACGTAGTTCTGGTGCATGGGGCATTCGCCGATGGCTCCGGTTGGGAAGCCGTCGCGAACATCCTTGAGAAGGATGGCTACACGGTGTCGGTGGCGCAACCTCCGGAGACCTCCTACGCCGACGACCAGAAATATACGAGGGCCGCAATCGACGCCATGGGTGGCCCCGTGGTTCTGGTTGGCCACAGTTACGGAGGATCGATCATCACCGAAGCTGGCAACGATCCAAACGTTGCGGCACTGGTCTACATTGCTGCATTTGCGCTCGATGAAGGGGAGAGCTGTGCGTCGATTGAAACGGCCGTGCCGCAAGCCTCCAAGGCATTCAAACCGGATAACAATGGAAATTGGTGGATCGAACAGGACCATTTTGTTGCCGACTTCGCGGCGGATATTCCCCCGGCTCAGGCTCAATTCATGGCTATAGCGCAGGTGCCGATCTCGACCGATTCATTCACCCACAAGGTCACGAATCCCGCCTGGAAGAACAAGCCGACCTTTTACATGGTGGCCGGCGCTGACCGGTCGATCAATCCCCAGCAGGAACGCATGATGGCGAAGCGCGCCAATGCCAAGACGGTCGAAGTGAATTCCAGCCACGTGGCCTACGTGTCTCACCCGAAAGAAGCAGCCAAACTCATCGAAGAAGCTGCTACCTCCGCACACGCCAACTAGTAATTCCTCAACCAAAAGAGAACAAAATGAAAAGGAGAGCAAAATGAAACCTACGCAAACCAAACCTGGCATCGTGTTCTGCCACGGGCTCTGGGCCGACGGCTCGTGCTTCAGCAAGGTGATCGCCCCACTTCAGGCGGAGGGGTATGAGTGTATTGCCGCTCAGTACGGCCTCAACTCAACGGCAGAGGACGTTGCATTGGTGAAGGCAACGATCGGCCGCGTCACCGGCCCAGTCATCCTCGTCGGCCACTCCTACGGCGGAAGCGTCATCACAGGCGCCGGAGTCGATGATCGCGTTGCCGGCCTGGTTTACATCTGCGCCCTCGCTCCGGACGCCGATGAGACATCTCAGACCCAGCAATCTAACTTTCCGACGACGGACGTCTTCTCCCACATCGAAGTCGTGGATGGACGTATCTGGCTGCGTCCCGAGGGGACGAAATATTTCTGCGGAGATCTTTCGGAACAGGAGCAGAAACTCGTTTGGGCGACTCAGGGCGTGCCGGTTCCAGACCTGTTCAACGCGAAAGCCGGGGGGACCGCTTGGAAGTCGAAGCCAAGCTGGTACATCGTCGGCAAGAACGACCACACCGTGCATCCCGATCTGGAGCGCTTCTTCGCGAGGCGCATGGGCGCCACCACGACGGAGGTCGCCAGCAGCCACGTTCCGATGCTCTCGCACCCCGACGTGGTAATCGATGTCATCCGTGCCGCTGCAAACGCGGTTCAAGGAGTCGTTGCAGCAGCATAAAGCGCAATCGGGGATCGGTAGTGTATCAGTTTGAATTTTGATCCCGTGGAATCACGGCGCGGCCTGTGGCATACTCGTTTCATGGCGAAACGTCCGCGCGATCCCGTCCAGCTTGCCAAGCAGGTATTCGACATTGCCATTGGAGAAGCTGAGGACACCGTAAGCGAATCGAAGCGGCATCCATCCCCCAAACGCAAAGGCGGATTGAAGGGCGCTAAGGCTCGTGCCAAAAGCCTTAGCGCCGCAGAGCGCAAGGCTATCGCAGAGAAAGCTGCTGCGGCACGGTGGCGGAAGTAGCAGCTACTTCTTGGTCGGTTCCGGCTCTGGAACATCGTCCGGCTCGTAAGTGTCGTCGTATTCTCCCGTCATCATCGCTTCCTCGGCCACCTGCCGGAAATCGTAATCGAAGAGCGGCAAAGTCGCATTGTAAATGTTATTGAGATCATACGAGTGCTTCTCTATCGAGTGACGCTTGACGTGATTCTTGATAACGTCCAAATCTTGTTGGAATACGTCGAGCATTTGGTCTGGTTTGGCGGTGCGAGGATCAACGTAAATGATGAGTGGAAGGTCTAGTTGTTCGCCGACGATTCGCAGAGCACGTTTAGATCGAACCACCATCCCTTGAGCATCGACGTGCGTCGCGTGCTGCAATGCGCGACGCATGTCCCGGATGCACAGTTCACGCTTCGTCGGAGGGGTACGATCATACAGCTTGTGCTTGAGCGCATAGTCTGCCGCCGCTTCAACATCAATCGCGCTGGCTCCTTCTTGCTCCTGCCAATCTTCCGCGATTTTCACCAGCTCGTCATTGAACGACATCGCGCTGCTCCTTTTTAGCCGTGAAGTTTAGGTACGGGTTGATCCCATCCGTCTGTGAATGCAAGCTGTGTAACGAGATCACGAACCTTCGTCAGTAATTTTCGGTGCGCCGCATAGCTCAGTTCGCCACAGTGCTGTAATTGACCAACGATTATTCCTGGATGAATTTGTAGTCGCGTGGCAAGATTGTTTATCCGCGCCTCCGAATAGCGCGGGGCGCACGCCCTAATGAACGCTTCCAATTCCTGTTTAGGAACCAGCAAATTGGCGGCGTTGTCACTCGCACGCTTCTCTGCCTCATCGTCGGATTTCGATTGCAGATCATCGAAAGAAAAAGCGTCTTTGTGTTCGATGTGATCTAACTCATGCAGAAGCGCAAACCAGAATGAACCGATGTTGTCGAATCGAAGCGACATTGCAATGACAGGCGATGAAGCGTCCAGCCAAAATGCGGCTCCGTCAATCTTTACGTTAAGTAATGGTTCGACGACCACGTACCGAATCCCTGCGCCTGTTAAAAGTTCAGGAACGCGATGCACAGCTTGAGTCTTAGCGGCCAAGCGGCGCAGCTCAATCTTGAGCGCGGGAATGCTGTTCTCATTAAACTTGGCTACGGGACATGCGTGAGCAAGTTGCCTTGCTCTAGCGAGCCACGCTTTCTCCGCGTTGTTCAGCGAGGATTCCTTGATTGTTCGTTTGAATGAAGCCGCAAACGGCAGCTCATAAAAATCGGACATCGGTTTCCCAAGGTCACCGTCAAGAAACCGATCCATCTCCTGCTGCAATTCTTTTATATTTTGCGTTTCGGCGATCCAATGCCTCTTTTGCATTTCCTTGAAGGGATAACGAAACAGTTCCAACCGAAGAACGACGGCCTGATCCACGTAGTCAGTCTGGGAGAGACGGTAAGCGTTATCGATGTTGAGCCAATATTCAGCCGTCCTGCCAAGGATTGCTCCCAACTCCTGCGCCAGTCCGGGAGAAAGTTGCCGCCTTCCGCTCATCAAATTGCTTATTTCGCTTGCCTTCCTCCCCATTATGCAAGCCAAATCCGACTGAGTCCAGCCGCGCGTATGTAACTCATCCTTAATGTGTTTACCTACGTGAAATACCTTCTCGGGGCGTGCTTCCATGTGCCCAATTGTATGTGCGAATTTTAGGGCAGTCAAGGCCAAAATGAAAAAGTTGTACAAAATCGATAATAATGCTATTTTGCCATTGACAGCTCTCGAATTGCCAAGCATAATGTTCATTATGAATCGCCTATCGATTGACGACCGCGCAAAGATTCTGGGGATGTTGGTAGAAGGAAACTCCCTCCGTTCCTGTGCTCGAATGGCTGACGTTTCGGTTATCACGGTAATGAAGCTACTCGTTGATCTAGGCCGCGCCTGTGAGCAGTACCACCATGAGCACGTAAAGAACGTCCGCGTGCGCCGCTTGCAGTGCGATGAAATTTGGTGCTTCGTGGGAGCGAAGGCGAAGAACGTTACGCCAGAGAAGAAAGCAGAGGGGTGGGGCGATACGTGGACGTGGACGGGCTTGGATGCGGATACAAAGCTCTGTGTGAGTTATCTGGTGGGCGGACGCAGTGCGGATTGGGCAATGGAGTTCATGCTGGATTGCGCCAACCGGATCAAGGGTCGCGTGCAGGTTACGACCGATGGGCACAAGGCGTATTTGGAAGCCGTCGAAACCGCATTCGGAGCGGATATTGATTACGCAATGTTGCAGAAGATATATGGCGCACCTTCCGATGCCGAGATGCGCCGCTACAGCCCTGCCAAGTGCATCGGTTCTGATATGAAAGTCGTTAGCGGCGATCCCGATCCCAAGCATGTGAGCACGTCCTACGTCGAACGCCACAATCTGACAATGCGGATGGGGATGCGCCGCTTCACGCGCTTGACGAACGGTTTCTCCAAGAAATTCGAGAATCACGCGGCGATGGTTGCGATTCACGCGGTCTACTACAACTTCGCCCGAATCCACAAGACGCTGAGGATCACCCCGGCGATGGCTGCTGGTCTAAGCGATCATGTTTGGACGCTTGAAGAAATCATCCAGATGGCAGACAATTACCTTCCCAAGCCAGCAAGGCGTGGGCCTTACAAGAAGTCCGCATGAAATTACGCCGAGAAACTTACAATGCGCTGGCGTGGGGTTCGGTGCTAATCGCTTGTGTAGCCGCTATCTTTTTTCCAACCTCACGAGTCGCCGGAATCATCGCCCTGCTTACATGGGGAACCGTAATTGTTCTTGGCGGTTCTCGGCGAAGGCGACGGAAGAAGAATTCAAACTGATACATTACCCGGGGATCGTATCGCTGGCTATGATGCTTCAGCGGCCTGGGTTACTGTTCAGGGCAGCGCGAGTAAGCCTTCTCGGTCGCCTGGGCCAGGCCGGCGTCGTCAGGGGAGGACTTTAAAACCTCCCGGTACAGCTTCATCGATTCGGCGTATGCGGCACAGGAGCGCTGAACATCGCCGAGCTTTCGGTATGCCTTGCCCATGCCCGAAGTCGAAATCGCCAACCGTTCTGCACGCAAGGACTGCGTCCGGAGTTGTTCCGCAATCGACTTCGCCTCCTTATAGCTCGCCAGCGCATCGAGCGCCGAGACACTCAGCTGCAAGTCTCCCAACCGAGTCAGGATGTAAGAGAGCTTGTCCTTCGCCCAGGTATCTTTCGGGTCGGCGGCCGCAAGCTCGCGCCGGATCGTCAGCGACGCTCGCGTGTATTCGATCGCTTTCGCAATATCCTTCTTGCCCTGGTAGTACTCGGCCCACTGGCTCAAGTCAATGGCGAGGCCCATCTTGTTTCCCGGATCGTTCGGCGCTTCACGCAGCACGGATTCATCCAGTTCCTGGGCTCGCTTCAGGTGCGCGAAGGCGCTATCCAGATCTCCCATCGTGATGAAATTTCCCGCAACGTATTTGTGCGCGAGAGCGGCATTTCGCTGCTGGCTCGGGTTGTTCGGATTACGGGCCAGCATCCCTTCGAACACAGACGCTTCCTCGACAAGATACGGGATTCTGTCTTTTGTGTTGCCATAATTGCCGGCGCATTGCAGGGCATTTCCGAGCTGAAATTGCGCGTCTTCGTTCATGGGATCGGACCGAGCGCGTTCACGCGCCAGAGCGAGCGCCTCCATCGCCTTTGCGGCGGCTATCTCAGGCTGGTTCCCGTACCTGGCGGTCGCGGCTTGTGCGATCAGGACCTCCACCAACAACCTCTTCGCCCGGCCGGAGGAGTCGTGTGCAACCAGCGCCTGCGTGAGCCGCTCGGCTTTCGAGTAGCTCTCCATCGCGGCCGGCAGATCACCGAGGTTTTGCGTCCCGGGACTGAATTGAATCTCGCCGACACGAAGATAAGCGGCCGCCAACTCTCCCTGCAGGGCTCGATCAGCGGTTGCGTCCTTGGCCAGGGCATCGAGGTAGTTGATCGCGACTGCCAGCAGATCCTTGCGCGCCTGGGTCGTGCCGGGGATCGCCGCGAGTTGGTTTTGAAGATTGAAAATCACCTCCCGCGCCAGCTTGTGCACATCGTCGAAGCGCCGTTGCGCGATGTCGCGCTCCTGCAGCGCCACTCGTTGCGCCTGCCGGGCACGGATCGCCTCGAATGTGCTCACTGCCACGCCCGCCACCAACACCACAGCAACCGTCACGACCCCTGCCACCAGCGCCTGATGCCGCCGAACATATTTTCGCAACCGGTAGGCGGCGCTCGCGGGACGGGCGCTGACGGCCTCGTGGTTCAGGTAGCGTCGAATATCTGCCGCCAACTCGGACGGCGTGCCGTAGCGGCGGCTCCGATCCTTCTCGAGCGCCTTCATCGTGATCCAGTCCAGATCGCCGCGCAGCAGGGCTGCCAGTTGTTTAGGCACCGTGCCACGGGCTTCTGCCGTCGCGCCCGGTGTGTTCCGGTCACTGCTCACTCGCGTGCTCGGACTCGGCGGTTCCTCTTCTCGCAGTCTTCTTAGTAGTTCGTCCAGCGGTAACCTCTCCCCTGTTTTGCTGTCGAGAGGCTGTGCGCCCGCCAACAATAAGTAGAGAATTGCGCCGAGCGAATAAACATCTGTGCGCGTGTCGATATCCTTCACACCGGGGTCGGCTTGTTCCGGACTCATGTAGCCGGGTGTTCCAACGAAATGTCCCATCTGCGTGAAAAGTGTCTCGCCGTCCGAGTGCGGAGTCATCGCCTTCGCTAGACCGAAGTCGATGATGCGCGGCACCGGCTTGCCGTCGACTTCCACGACCAGGATGTTGGCCGGTTTCAGATCGCGGTGAATGATGGCTTTCTGGTGTGCGTGCTGCACGCCTTCACACGCCTGGATGAACAGTTCAAGGCGCTCGGCGATCTTGAGCTTCTTCTGATCGCAATATTCCGTAATGGGCGCTCCGGGAACGTACTCCATCACGAAGAACGGCTGCCCCTGCGGCGTTGCCCCGGCGTCAAAAACCTTGGCAATGGTGGGATGATCCATGATGGCGAGTGACTGGCGCTCGGCCTGGAAGCGCCGCACGACCGACTCGTCGTACATGCCCGCCTTGATGAGCTTCAGTGCTACGGAGCGGCGCACTGGCGATGTTTGTTCCGCGAGCCAGACTTGGCCCATTCCGCCTTCCCCGAGTTTGCGAATCAGATGAAAGCGCTCGGCAAAGACCTGCCCGGCGCATGGCACACCTGCCGCGTCGCCGACTCCGCCGTCTCCGAAATCATCCGACTCGGGCGGGGATTGCAGGAAGCTCGAGCCGACAAGCTCCTCTTCAGACAGAAGAACAGCTATCTCGTCGCGCAATGCACGATCGCCGCCACACGCATGATCGAGGAAGGCGCCACGCTTCTCGGGCGAAAGCTCCAGAGCCTGAACGAGCAGGTCCTTTATCTGTTGCCATCGTTCAGAAGTCATAATTCGGAAGTCATAGTTCAGAAGTCATGGCTGTGCCCAGGTGCGTACGTGACGATGGAGCCAGAGCCGGGCCACCGCCCACTCGCGATCCACGGTGGCTCGTGAAATATTCAGTACCGAGGCTGCCGAGGTCGAGGAAAGACCACCGAAGAACTTCAGTTCGACAATCCTGGCCTGGCGCTCGTCGATGCGCGCCAGTTCTTCCAGCGCTCGATCCAGCGCCACCAGATCCTTATCCTTGGCGATGGGAATGTCCAGCGCATGGCTCAGGCTGATCCTGCAACCCCCATCGCGCTTGGCGGCTCCCCGGCTGCGCGCATAGTCCACCAGGATTTGCCGCATGAGCCGCGAGGCGACAGCGAAAAAATGATCGCGGTTCTGCAGTTCGACCGGCTGTGCCCCGATCAGGCGAAGGTAGGCTTCGTGAACCAGCGCAGTACTCTCCAGCGTGTGTTCCGGACGTTCGGACCGTAAGTAGTAGTGCGCCAGGCGACGCAGTTCCTCGTAGACGATCGGAGCCAAATCTTGCAAAGCCTTCTCGTCGCCGTTGGTCCAACGATGCAACAGCTGAGTCACTTCATTGGACGGAGACTGGGACAAGAGGCAGGCCTCCCTTAGCGGCGAAAACGGCAAGCTGACACTCGTCAGATGATAACCCACTCGGCTGGCGAGTGAACCATTGTCCTGCTCCTTTTCCGGCCCGCTGGCCGGTATTCGGCTATTCAGTCCTATTGCGCTACGGGCGATGCCATCACGCAAGCGTCCACAGCGTCGGACTGGGGAACCGGCACCATCCGCGGCCGGAGGCAGCTAATAGCGAAGAGTGCGAGGGATCGAAAAAGGAGATTGCGATGACCGACAGCCGTCGCAGCCGCTGACTTCAACGGTGCCGCGAACCTCGACTGGGACATCTCGAACTTCCAATTCGCTAGTCGCTGTCCATGACGCAAGCCCAAGTCCGCAAGATTGAATGTAGTGTCGGGCGCGGTTACGTTGACGCAGCCGGCAAATTCACAGCCGCGGATGACCGCGGGAAACCCTATGTGCTCCGCCGTGGGCGGGGGCTGTCAACCGTTGCGCCGCTGCTCCGATTCTCCAGGATCAAACCGCGCTATCGGCGGTATCGTGGGGTGCTTATTATGGCCCACGAAAAGTGAGCAATATTGACCACTTTTCCATTTTGGGACTCAAGTAAACTGGTCGCAATCTGACTCCTCACGGGAGAGGCCAGCCCACCATGTCCAATTACGAAGCTCCGCACCTTTGCCCAATCTGCAACAAGCCAGTTGACTTGGAACGCGACCGCTACGCCGATGAGAACGGGAAGGTCATGCACGAAAGCTGCTACGTGCAACGGCTGATGTCCTCACGGCAAGATCCTCCCGCTCCTCAGCATACGGAGTAGGAATTCCGACCCTCCAGGATGTCGCTGATTACCCTGCTACGGATTGCGCTGTCTTCTTATCGTGGCGTTCGGTCGTAGTCCTGCAACACCCGTCGCAGTGTTTATCAAACCGGGCTTGCCAATCATTCAAAGCGGCGAGCATGAGTTCTTCTGTAGGGTTCCTGTTAGGGTTCATGTAGAGTTCTGCCATTTCGTTCATAAGCGCATCGCCCGCGTCACAATAAACGTCAATCATCATGGCGAATCACCTTGCGCCGATTGACCCCTTGGGTTGGCATTCCCGCCTGGAGTGAATCCCGCGTAACTACTTGGTTTTAAAATGGTCGGGGAGAGAGGATTTGAACCTCCGACCCCCTGGTCCCGAATGAGATAGGGTCAACGCTAAGTTGTTGGTCTGGAATCGCTTATTAAACCTGGTGGACTCGTGTTGCACCCATGCACCCAAGATCGATCTCGTTTTAGATTTGGTAGACTTCGTCATGGAAATCATGACCATTGATGAAGTCGCAGCAATGCTCAGGATGAGCAAGAGAAGCGTGTACGAGATGACCTCGGGCCGTGGCCGCGCCAGGATGAAACACCCATTGCCTGTGCTGCGGATCAACAGTAGTGTGCGTTTCCTTCGCAAGGACGTTGAGGCTTGGATTGAAAAACTGGCCGCAAACGGTAAATGACACGATGCGCCGCGAATCTCCGGAGGCGTCTCCATGCGTGCTGACGATGCGCCTTCGGACCCTTCCTATCCTGCCTCCCAACCGCAATCTTTACCACCTTCGTTTGCGCCGCTTGTGATTGCATACTAGGCATCTCTTGGGCACCTCCTGCCTTAGCTCACCGACTCCGTAAGCTAGGGACTAACTAGCCAAACCCCGCTACTGGCAAGGGGTTTGGTGCTAACATCTCGTTACTATGATTCCATTTTCGTTTAGCGCCCCTATAACCCTTAACCTAAACCGCAAACCGGAAAGCGAAGAAACACCCGAACCCGAAGTCGTGCCGTCTACGTCACAGGCTGCCGCGATTCCAGCACAACTCGTCTTTACGTTCGATCCAGCGCTTCTGTTGATGCTGGTAGCAATCGTCATGCTCTCCAGCGCAGTTCTGGTTTACGCTTCGCGGCACTAAGGCGACTTGGCCCGTCCAGATGCCACCAAAGGGCGACGTGTGCCTCCTGCTGCCACTCCGCCTCCGAGGTATAATAGACTCGCCAGTTAAGTGAAAAACCATGGCAGTTGTTCAATGCACATATCGACCCGAAGTTGACGATCCCATTCTCGCCGAATGCCCAGAATGTGGGAACCTCTTCCAACCAAACCACCCTCTGGATAACGAATTGGCACAAGAAGTCCTGCGGCTCCATCTCGCGGCTGAATGCCCGAACCACTCGTTGCCTCAAGTCCTCCGGGGCTAGGCAAAGGCTTCAACACGCACTTTTCAGACACCACCGATTACCTGGAGGCACGGCAATAAAACTCCCCTCCCTTATCCGCCACGAGGCCATAATCGCCTACGATTTTTATGGCCAGCAGGTTCTCTTGGAGAAGTCCAAGAAGTAACTCGCAACCCCGAGGACTGCTCCCAACCTTCTCTCAGAAGATGTCTCTTAACTGCTTGCCATCCTCCGCACGGGTGCTGCGGGGGCGCCGCAGGAAATCATTCTGGGCACCCCCCTCGTTTTCTTGTCACATCATTTGAATCGTTCCTCCCGTTGACTGATCTCTGTTGAACTCGATCCCATCTTGGATGACAGTCTTCAGCCGCCAACTAATCTTCGAACCGACCGCCACTTTTTCCGCTCCTACTTTGTTCCGCAAATAGGTCGTATTGTTGTCGTCCCACTTCAACCCATTCTCCAGTACTGCCGCCCTGATATGACTGACCGCTTTTTCGCCGCTCTTCAGAAAAGCACGGACAAAATCGGCAGTTTCCCGGATCTCCGATCTTGTTTCGCGGGGAGCTTTTCTTGAGTCAACGCCGTCCTGGGCGTCGCAGTCCGACTTCTCCCCCCACTTGACTACAATCGCTGGCTCTGTTGGCTCGCCGTCGAATTTGTGAGGTACGGCGACAGTCGTGTAGCGCAAAGTCGGCGCCGATCCTGGCCGACGCTGTGCCATCTGATGCGCATACTTATTCTCCCGATCGAGAGGGTCTGGCGAAAAAAAGTAGAGATAGCGGCAGACACCGCCAAACCCTGCTGCGCCCAGCAGACGCACCAAGACATCCGTGCCATTATCTTTCTTGTTGAGGTGGCCCACCGTGACGGCCACAACCTCCCTGCGCGCTGCAAAGCTCACAACCTCCTGCAAAATCGGCCGGACATCCTCTTCAGCGTTTATCTTTTTTCCAGGCCCCAGGTACGACGTAATGGGATCGACCGCTATCAATGCGAGGTCCTTTATGCGCGCGGTCGCCCGGTCGATCTTCTCCAAGTCGGAGCAAAGAGCAACCATCCGCTCGCTGCGTCTCGCATCTTTTGAGAGCATCGTAGCCGAGATTCGGTAAACTTTCTCCAGGTTCGCGCCCATCTCCATAAGGCGCGGGATCAGTGTATCGTTCCAGTTATCCTCGCCGGCGAGAAGCGCAACCGACCGTGCGCCGAGCTCGTTCTTCGTTCCATCCGGCCAGTCCCTGCCGGTAGTGACCCGTGCAACGATGTCATGCAGGGTTGGCGATTTGCCTTCGACCGAGGCACCCCCAAAGTGGTGCAGCTCGCGAAAATAGAGGTACAACGGCCACAATGGAAAGCGTTTCTTCTCTGGGATATCCGCAGCACAGTCGACGGAGATGTACGTCTCCCCTGGGCTGATGAGAATGTCCTTCAGATCCACGTTCAGGGCCGCCAATGCCTCCTTGGTTCTGACTTGTTGGCAAGAGAAACACTGGTGCATTACATCCCAGCCGAATTCATGTTCGACCACCCGGAATGTTGACTGCCGCGGTCCATCTGGCCGGCCGTTCGAATGGTGAATGTCGGTTTTCTTCAGCAGGCAGGCCTGTCCCTCGACGTTGTGGTAGTCGAGCCACACGGCCCCGTTTTCGTCTCGCCGAACAAACTTCAGACCAGTCGCGGCTAGCTGTTCGATCGGGTTCCAGTCTTTCCTTACCAACCACAAACCCCGGGCATCGAGCGAAATTCCCCTCGTCTGCAACGAGATCAGCAGGCTGCGCATCGGCATCTTGATTGCCGGAGCTTCATTCATCCACTCATACTTCTTGCCCGTGATCGGATGCACACTTCCCGGCGCGACTACGAAGTACGGAAACTCGACTAAGAATTCCCGCTGATCAGGCGTTTTCTCTTTGCTGATGAACCTCGGGTTCTTGATGTTGACCAGCTCCCCGATGTCATCGTCCCAGTACAGATGCAAACCGCCACCACCAGTGCGTACCATTCTGGTCTGAAAAGGTTTGATATTGGCTTCGTCAATCGTGCGTATCCACCAGTCGAAGTTATCCAGATCCATCTGCAAATGGCCCGGTGAGCGCACAACGCCGGCGTTGCAGTTCGAAAAATCAGCGGACCACTGCGCAAGCTGATCAGGATCCGAAGTGCAACCGGTAACGCGCCAGTTCTTTAGGCGCGGAACTTTCCCATCGGCAGGCGTGACCTTGTAACCAAGCGCAGCTAGAGGCAAAGCGATGTCGAGGAAGCGGCTCATGCCAGGCCTCCTTCTAGCTTGCCTTTTCGTATTATTGTTGTGAGAAAGGATTGTGAGTTACGTGCGTATTCCGAATAGAGCATCTCTAGCACCCTGATATGTGAGATCAGACGAGCTATGACGACGCGCGGATCGTGGCCTGGCAGCCTCCCGCTTTAACGTCAACTCTTCTGTTCTCTCACTTACGGTGGGAGACTCGCGTGGTGGGAATCGTATCGAGGGGCTTACGTCGCATAGTCGGGGGACTTTTTGCACCACCTACGACCTCCCCAACCTTTTACCCTGCACATCTTTTCGGCCCAGAGCTCAGGGCCTAGCAAGACAATACTACCCAAGAATCTGCGCTTATTCAATGTGACATTTTGAGGCAAGCGCAGGCACCGACGACTCAAAGAGGACTCCTTGCTCTTCGACTCTAAGAGAGAGTTCGAAAGACTCATTAATATGGCGGTCACAGCGGATGCCCTTAATTAAGGGCGAGTTAAGGACACGTAGAATTCCCCGTAAGATATTTAGAACAAAGCTGTTTATCTCCATTATATTTTGGTGCCGCTTCCCTTACTATTCGCCGCTCTGCCCGGGGATGCATTCGACCTATCCTTGCAGGACCCGGGCGCTTGATGCGCCGTCTCCCACGATATCCGAAGCCAGCTCTCGACCGTGAAAATCAAGTTGTTCATTCTAGAGAGAGTTGGAGCGGTGTTTGGCAGAATTCGAGGGTTCCAAATCAGATCGCAGTCTTGAAAGAGTTAGTTTGAGCATTTGTTGAAGGAGACTCTACTGTAGCGGTGATTCAGTATCCGATTCGTTGTCGGCCTACCGGCAGAGCAGGAGGAACCGGGTGACCACAGATTGCTGGCAAGTTGATTTGCCCACAAAGTGTCCGCTCCACTGCCAACTGTGATCGCGGGGCAAAAAGAGGAAATGATTGATTCCAGAGTAGATTCACGAAGTTCGGACAGAAATTGCCCTCGGCGGCACTTTGTTCAGTGGAGCACTCTAAACTTCGGGCATCGCCTTTCAGGAAGAAGCGAAATGCTCGTATCGCCTCGGCAGGCCGCGCTCACAAGACTCACTCCGATGGCCGGAGATCCACTCTCCTGACAGGCAGCGGGGGTAGCTCTAAACTCGAAGACCCAGTCAGACCTACGCCGAGAAATCCCCATGCCTGGCTTATGGGGAGACTGTCCTTAGACGTTCTAGTCGGGGATAACCCAAGGACCTACCCAAAGTGAGCTTCAGGGTGATCTCTTGGTGCTCGACCAGGGAATCAACCTATGAAACGAGAAGGCTTGAGCTTGTTTGGGTGCAAGTGTGGGTGCAGGAATCAACAAATGACCCCTTCTTGGGCGTGCTGTCTGCTGTGGCCAAGCAGCAACGCACCACTATCAGCGGATGTGCCAAGGTCGGTATTGCCCGCGGTCGCAGGCAAGGTGTGGAAATCGTGCAGCCACAATCGACTACACCAACCATAATGATATTTTAGCGCCGTACCAGGGCGCAGACTCTCCAACCCAGGTCAACATCGCCGACAATTGCCTGAACGGCCTATATGTAAAACTCTTTGGACCCTGTACCCTATTTAACGGATGCTTTTATCGGAGCAGCAGAAAACCTGTTTTCTGTGCACCCCCGCTGCTGATTTACTCTATGCGAACACAGCGGACGCGATAGCCCTGTGCGGCCTGGGGCCTCTTATACCGGGTTACTCTGTGGTAGCGACAAAGGCTCATACCGCGTCTGTGGCTGATGCGATTTCTGATGCCCCCAGCTTCCTGAGTTTCGCGGAGCGAATACGAGAGTCTCTGGCCACGAAATATGGCAACTGCCTGGTCACGGAGCATGGGCGGATTCCCGTTTGCTTCGATCCGTCTGGTACGTCAGACCCGCACTGCTACCACGCCCATTTCCTGCTTTTCCCCGGTGTTCCGGACGTAGTTCAAGCTGCTAGACCTTATTTTGCCGTGGTCGAGAGAGCGCCTTCGTTGCGTCTAGCACTTGAACAAACCGCTGAGGCTAAGGACTACTTTCTCATTTCGCCCAGCGCCACTGAGGCCTATGTGATGACTCGCCCCGGACGTATAATTCGCCAGTTCGCTCGGGTGCTGGTCGCAGATGCAATTGGTGATTCGCGACGCGCAAACTGGCGAAAATTTCCTGAGCGTGAATCCTGTGCGAACACCGCAAAGATCCTGCGCGAGCTTCTGACGGGGGGGACCGCGGCATGATAACGGAACAAGAAATTGGCGTCTTCATCGACGGTCTTGCTCGGAAGTTTGACAACAGTTTTCATGTGCCCGATGACACCGACAGTCCGCGAGACGGCGTTGGTTGGGGACAGTTTCTCGATAGCCCGCCCCTCCAGACGCAAATTGGCTCTTACGGAACTTGCTCAGGCTTGATCGTTCGCGCGCTCGCGGGGCGCGGGTCCGACCAACTGGCGGAGCACGTTGGCGAACTCCTCACTTTCTGGTGGGGGCGACGAAAAAACGACGAGAAGGAGCGAAAGCTATTCGCGCAAACAACTCGTGTTGCCGTCCTCCTCCTCGCACTCCGGATTGCAAATCTAGAGTCAACCAAAGCTGTTCTCGAAGAAGTGGGTGCGTACCTCTTGTCCACGTTACGTCCGGACGGGATGTGGGGCAACTACTCTATCCCAGGGGTTGTACAAGATCCAAGTCCGAGACTCTTTCCAACAGCGATTGCTCTCTTGTCATTCGCTCTGTTTCGGGAAGAGAGTTCCCCACTCTCTCCTGACTTCGTTTTATGCGCGGACAAGCTGGAAGAGCGTCTGCTTGGGGCCAAAGATCTTCCCGCACTACACATTGCGGCAGCATCTGCCGCTATCCTAGCTGTAAAGAACGGCAACGCCAGTAAGGAGATCAGAGAGCACATCAAGAAATGGGCCTACGCAACACAGCCGGCCTTGCCAGAACTCGGAGTTTATTTTTATGATCTGGTTTTCGTGAAGGACGATGGCAAACCCGAGTTTGATAGGGACTACTTCATCCTTCCAACGGAGATTCTTCTCGGTATTGCGGGCTTCCAGCGTGGCGCGCCAACTTATCTCCGTCTCCGCGCCGAGTCGTCACTAAACGCCCTCGTCAAGAACCTTATCGGCTTTGACGGCTTCTATCGGCCCGACATTGAGCAGCGGGTTTCGAGCGTAAACCAATGCTGGGTCGCGATGTACCTAGCGTTGGCGACGAAGAACTACACTGGACCTGGCCAGGGGAGCCGTCTGATGTTTTGGCTCCTGAGACAACGACCTGATACTTTCTGGACAGATGCCATTCTCCTGTTGTCCTGCTCAGGAGGTATCGTATTAGCGGGTCTAACTGATTTTCCGGTGCTATCCATGAACTCCGCGATCACCAAGGTTCTAGCAGCCACGCTGGCGTTCATTGCTGGTCGTTTTTATGCTCCGCCATTCCTCAGGAAAGTGTTCGTAGGTCGCGAATAATGATAGTTTACGATCCCCTTTACGGAGCGTTCGAGCTACCGTCCAACCTGACGGATTTGGTCCAGACCCCCGAGGTCCGCCGCCTATCGCAAATTCGTCTCCTCAACACAGTGACACCGAGTCTCGCGACGCTAGGAGAAATCCGCCGATTTTCCCATACGCTTGGAGTCTTGTTCCTAGTCCTCAAAAACGGACTGCTCGAATCAGAGCCTCGACTCAGGAGCGCCCTGGGCGCGGCAGTGCTGCTTCATGATATCGGGACACCGCCCTTCGCCCACTTGTTTGAATACCACTTGAAAGAGCGAACGGGATGGAATCACGAGAATGTCATCAAAGCAATTCTTTACGGACAACATGTTCCGGAAGGCCGCGCAAATCAGTTCTTTGCGAGGAGTGTTCCGAAATTCCGAAAGGCGCTGGCCAAGAGTGGTATCGATGCGAACCTTGTTGAACAGATTGTTGCTGATGCACATCCTTTGTCTCCACTCCTGTTCGGCACACTGGATTTCGATAACCTTGACAATGTTGCTCGCATGGGTTGGGCTCTTGGACACCCCGAAAGTCGCTCGTTCACCAATGCCATCGCCGAGCAGCTTTCCGTGGACAACGGAGAAGTCGGCCTTCCCCGGAGTCTTCAAGCGGCGGTCGAGAGTTGGGCGGCTGCAAGGCGTGCTTGTTACGATGTGATCGTCTTCGACCCACCAACAGTTGCAGCTCAGGCCGTCTTGTCCGTTGCGCTTGAACAAGTTCTTGCGGAAGGTGGATTGACCGAGTTTGATTGGGTCTTGACTGACGAACAGCTGATTGAGTGCCTCCTAGAATCTCCAAGAACTAAAACGATGATTTCGACGCAGTATCTGGGGCGGTTGCCGCAACACGTTTATTCGGTGCAGATCTCTAGCGCTGTTTCCCGCATCGCAGGGCGAGGAAGAGCGGAACTGCGTGCATTGATAGAAGATTCGTTGTCTCAGTTTTTTGGAAGCACTTGTCTTGGATATGTGTTTCAGGATCGAGGAACTTTTGGGAAGGAGCTCACTTTTGTCGATCCCACTGGCGGTCAACGGTGGTCGGTTGGAACGAGGTCCCAATCAACCGTGCTCTACGGCTTCGTTCGCCGCAGCGGCAGGCTCACAACCGACGACTGCAGTCGCGCTCTGGAGGCACTCCTGATGCACTTAGGCGTATCCGCCGAAGGTATTTTGCGGACCGAGATAGGAGTCGGACGAAAAACACCCAATGCTCAGGAATCGCTTAATCTCGCGGCTTCATAAGATCGACTGGGATTTTCCGGGGGCACTGAGCGACTCACCATTCTCGGCAATTCACTGGCATCCCGCTCGTCTGCCGTCGCAAGTGGCAGCCGCCTGTATCGGCGTGCTGAGCGAGCCAGGCGACATAATCCTGGACCCCTTTCTAGGGTCCGGGACTACGATAGTGGAAGCTCAGCGGTTGGATCGTGTTTCTGTTGGTTTTGACATCAACCCGATTTCATGCAAGATCTCACGCGCGAAAACTTTAGAATTGCCTGCCACCCCCATCGGCAGGATGGTAGTGGCTTTGAAAAACAAGGCCGAGGAACTGTTACAGCCACGATTCGATTCTCGCTTCAGCGATCCGGTGATTCCTGTCACTGTCCAGGCCAAGTGGTACACCGAGCGTGTTCGGCAACATCTCGGCCTACTGTGGGAGTTGGTCATTTCCTCCAGAGGGTCGAGTCGGATACTGGCGGAAAGCGCCTTCTCGGCGACATTGCTTCCTGTTTGCAGGGAAACGCGCCACTGGGGTTATGTATGCGACAACAGTACCCCGAAGGGCCAACACGAAGGTAGCCCAATCCTAGAGTTCTGCCGCATACTTGATCGCATACGACGGGCATACGATGAGAGAGACCAGGACCGCCGCATCCGTCCTAACTCACGAGAAAAACTAGCAGGATCGACAATTTGCTGTGGCGATTCCCGAGATCTTTTGTCGACAATTCCCGACAACTCTATTGACTTGATTATTACGTCTCCTCCGTATTATGGCGTCAGCGACTACGTCAAGTCACAACGGCTGTCTGCGGAATGGTTCGGCATCGAAATCGAGCCTTTGCGTTTGAGTGAAATTGGCGCTCGTAGCAAGAGACATCGACAAAAATCTGGTGTCGACTATATCTCAGAGCTCCACGATGTTTTTGAGCAGGCTTATCGATGTCTAAAACCAAACTGCGCTTGCGTCGTAATTATTGGGGAGTCCGTGAAGAGGAAGTCAGTGGTTCCATCGTTCATAAGAGATATCCTTGGAATCGGTTTTAAGAAAGTTCTGCAGCGGAAACGACATGTGTCGCAGCAGAGGCGGCAATTAGCTGTTATAGAAACCGAAACTATTCTTGTATTGCGGTCGTGACCAAGTGCCGTTAACACTACGCGATCTCGGCGAGCGGGCAATAACTCGGAATATTTTGCCGAAGTATACTCGTGGCATAGGTGATGACTGTGCTGCAATCACCCTCGCGGGGCAGGTAATTATTGCTACGACGGACCCGGTTCCTGAACCGGCAGCGAAGGTCATCGGGGGCGACGCAGATCTTTATTGGATGGGCTGGCTGCTCGTCATCATCAACGCATCCGATTTATCAGCAGCTGGAGCTGACCCGCTAGGCTTCTTGTCGGCGCTAGAGTGCCCCCCCGATCTCGAAGTCGCTTCGTTCCAGCGGCTGCTAGAGGGTATCCGTGACGCTTGCGATGTGGAGGGCCTGCCCTACATCGGTGGTAACTTGCGAGAGGCGGGCACAGTAACTGGTGTCGGCACCGCCATTGGAATTATCAACGGGGCCGAGGGGCTGACTCGTTCAGGAGCTTCTCCAGGCGATCTGTTGATTAGTGTGGGGGCGGGCGGACGCTTCTGGCGAGATGCCCTTCTCGTTCGCGAGCAACATGAAGCGGTTGACAAAGGAATATCGCCTTTGTTTAGGCCGCGCTCCCAATTACGTGCGATGGCCGCTCTCCATAAGGAGGACGTCATCGTGGCTGCGATGGACAACAGCGACGGACTCTTGCCAACTCTGGCGCAGCTGGCAGAGGCTAACAAGTGCAGAGCCAATCTATTCACAGAATGTTTGAACGTCGAGGGCGCCGACAGAGTGGGCGTCGACCCGATTCGACTTTGGTTGGGATGGGGCGACTGGAATGTAATTGCCGTAGTTTCAGAGACGAAGTTCGAAACCGCCACCGAGATGGCAGAGAGGAACGACTTTGAGATCAGACAAATCGGGATTCTGGAAGTAGGCAGCCCCGAAGTAATCATGACTGGCAGGGATGGCCGGAGATCGGTCGCACCTCGCCTGGAATCGGAACGTTTTGCGAGGGATTCCTGGTTTACTGCAGGAATTGACGGGTATATCCGACTGCTAAAGACGATCCATGTTGGCTGACCGCAAACACGAGTATCACGTCCTCAATCTGGGAGCGGGCGTTCAAAGCACGACGCTCTATCTCATGTTTATGCGCGGGCTGTTAGTGCCACAGATCGACGCTGCTATCTTTGCCGACACTCAAGACGAGCCGCAAGCTGTCTATCGCCATTTGGAATGGCTAGAGTCCCTCGGTGGTCCCCGAATCATTCGAGCCACACGGGGGAAACTCAGCACTGCGTTGCTGCGAGGCGAACATTCCGCCGGTCAGCGCTGGATTTCGATCCCAGCATTCACTCCGGGTGTATCGCCCAGCACGCGCGAGGGCAGGCTTCGCCGCCAATGTTCGAGAGATTATAAGATCGATGTAATTCGGCAGGCTATTCGCCGAGTTCTTTTGGGCCTTCCAATCGGCAAGCAAGTTCCACGAGCCGTGGTGGTTCATCAATACCTAGGAATTTCATTAGATGAAGCTGGAAGAGCCAAGAGGATTGAGCGCTCAAAGCGCCCAAACTACCTGCGGATGCACTTCCCTCTGCTTGCAAACTCTATGACAAGGGCAGCCTGCGAGCAGTTGCTCAAACTGTGGGTTCCACATCGCACACCTCGCTCGGCTTGCGTTTATTGTCCGCTTCATGATGACGCGGAATGGACGCAGATAAAAAATGTACCCGAGGATTGGGCACTGGCGAAAAGTGTTGATGATGCGCTGCGTTCTCCGTCAGTTCTAGGCGATCAGAGGCGCGCTAATACAATGCCGATGTTCTTGCACCGATCCTTGCAGCCGCTGGTACAAATTGACTTCGAAAATCGATCTGCGACGAGACGGTCATGGGTAGGATTTTCCGTTGAATGCAATGGCGTATGCGGAAACTAGGTTCGAATCCGTCAAATCGCCCGACCATTCCAAGTCAAATCCGTTATTCTGCATCTGCTCCTTCGCGTGCCTCCTCTGCTGCCCTCAGATCCTTTTGCTTCGTACTTCGCTTCCACCCGTCAGCCGACGGTTCCCCGGTGGCGGGCTACGTGGAAGTCGGCTGGAGAGAGCCCCCCCAATCTAGTACTGCGTCGACAGCCGTAGCCTAATCCCTTCTGGGTAGATATCACGATGCCGCGCGCCCTGGCTTGCGGGGATCACCGCCGGCCACGGATCGCCAGCGTGTCGCGATGATGCCGAAGGCGTAGGAGAGAGATTCTCGTTGTGCCGATTGATGCTCTTGCACTCTACCAAGGAGTCTAGCTACCGAACGAAAAGCCCTGAGTGCGATTTCGTGCATCGTGGGAGTGAAGGAATCGAAAATCTGCGCACAATCTCTCTAAAATGGCTCCGGATTCGAGATTGCATCGGACGAAGCGCCATGCTTGGTCCACTTCCGCTGAGGTGGGACAATTCGTAAAGTTCCGAATCCGGGTATTATCGCTGCCAATCTGACGGCTTCAATCTCATTCCTTTCGAGATCATCGTGGAAGAACCGGCACTAGGTTTAATCGGTGGCATGCCACGAGAAGGATTTAAGAATCTGTTCGATTTCTGGGGTGTTCTCGCCCTCTCCCGCATACAGGAAAACCAGCACAATTGTCTTGGGTTCATGGGCGTTGACGTAAAAATCCACATTCGCCTTTCCTCCGTAGTCCCCATACGACACATCGTAGACTATGAGAATTCTGTGCCATTGACCAGATTGCTTCCTAGTTATCCCGGCATTGCGAACGTTCGCAGTTGGCAGAGCCTTTGCGGCGGCTAATCCTTTAGCTGCTGTCCTCTCTTCAACTTCGTTTGCGCTCTGATCCAAAACGTAACCGCGCACTTGCACGCCACCAAACGTGGCGCTATCCCAAGCATGTGTCCCTGCCTGTACGGAGCAATCGGCAAATGGAAGAGCAGCATTCACGACGCTTGCGTAGTCCCGGTACCACTCCCCCTTTCCCTTTCTGACATTCTCAAGCTGCTTCGGAGTAATATTCACCGCACCATACTCCTTGGTCCAGTCGAGTGGAATCTCGAAGGATGCTCCGGAAGGCTGCATTCGGATTGTGCTGCCCTCCGCTATTGAGAAATGCTTTCCCTTCACTTCTGACGCCCCGGTCGAATCAAACGGGAAAACAACCAAGGCCATGCTGATGACTACGACTAACAATCTGCGTATTCTCTCAAATCGATTTTTGTCAGGAACAGCCATCAAGCCCATCCTTTACTGAGTCTCCACTGTCCACGTTCAGCTTTATTGAGTCTACTGATCTGCGGCAGAGGGTGGTTGATCTTCCCCGGTTGTCGCGTTCAAGATATGCCATTCGGACTCATGGAGTCTGCAGGGTCCGGTGCCAGGAACGTGAAAGGGAGTCATAAGGTCATTAGTGTCTTTCGTGTTGTGCGGCAGACACAAGGCATGACCGGTTTCGTGGGCAGTAACCCAGGGTTGGCCATATAAGGAAGAGTTCGCATTATTTCTAATGTACTCAGCATTACCACAAGAGGTTTGGGAGTTCACCGCCGTAAATCCCTCAACTGAGTGGGGATTGATATCAGCTACGTATGATGCCCATATATCGGAGGAGTTGCCGCCGTTCTGGGTGATGTATGTGTTGATCACCTGCGATTCAGTTCCAGTCCCTGAGCTGTCTTGTAGCATGCCGTCGTTGTTCAGGTCGTAATGAACGCTGATGGGAGAAAATCCAGTAACCGAAAAGGAAAGATTCGCGTATGTTCCGAATATGTTCAGTTCAGCGCTAACATCGTTAGTAGCTGGTGCATTGCCGACGAGGTTCCCAGTGGGATCCGTCACTGGATACAGGTCCAGAGCCATTTGTTTTTGACTCTTGACGGCAACACGCAAAGTTGCCTGGCGATTGCCATTTGCATCATAAACCTTTATCCTTGCGAGCGTTGGGGTTGATCCCCCATCAATTGTGAACGTCGTGTTGTTTCCCGTTGGAGCGGACGGAGTAAAAGTCACTGTTGAGGTGTCGCTTTTGAGGGTGTAATTCTGCCACGCTCCTTTGATCTTAAGGATCACCTGATTGTAGCCGTTTGCCAAATCGGAGCCGTTTACTGGCACTACGAGGATCGCCGGAGCATGTTTTCCGGGTCCTGGCTTGCCATCGAAACCTCCGCAAAGATTGGCGGACCCATCTTTGAAGTGTGCCTTGATCTCTGCTCGAAACGCGTTTGCCTTACCCGATGGTGTGACCCAGTCCGACACCGTATCCCCATCGGTCGTGTCCTCATCCACCACATCCGAAACTACAGCATCTGACAGCGTGGAGGCCCACAGGGTACCGTCCGGGCCGCCGAGATAGTTTATGGGACTGGGCGACTCGATATAACTTCCCACATACGCACTCAGGTCGGAATCTAGCGTCACGTTTCCATCTACATCGACTCTCGCCGCGCCAGAAATGTAGCCTCCCGTAGCTACGGGTGAGACCACTATGCCTCCATCACTTGTCGCTGCAACCGGAATGCCATAAAGTTGGCCAGACCAACCGCCATTAGAAGTGCTGTCGAGCGGAATCCGCCACGCCTCCGTGCCGGTGGCCAAGTTCATCGCTACCAGAACACTTCCGCACTCGTGAGGACAACCCCACTGCTCACCGACGAAATACAGGAGGCCTGTGCTCCCGAGTACCGGCGTACCCCCATAAGAAACGCCGCTAGACTGGAACGTTGTCCCCGTCGAACTGTCCTGAAAGAACGTATTGGCCGAAGTCTCGCCACCATTTTCAATCGCTTCAAACCATATATTCACTGTTCCTCCGTTTCCGTCGGGCAAGTTGATTCCAAAAATGGGCGATGTACCAAACAGCAGTTCGCCGCTAGCGAGGCTTAACACTCCACTATCTAGCACCGCGTCGCTCGCTGAGTTTGCCGTTAGTGTCACAAGGTGTGTAACCTCTGACCAAGTTGTTCCAAAGTTTTCTAGATTGCCGCTTTCATACTGCTCTTGTACAGACCCATCAGAAAGCACAGAAACGGGGCCCGGGTCTGGGGGTTGCGCGTTTGGTCCTCCGGTCGTGTAATCAGTAAGGGTCTGAGAAAGGACGATCTGTCCGGTGGAAGATGCGAACTCCTGCAGGCTTGTGGAATTATTTGGTTGACCATTGTTAACGAGCGCGAAGACATCTCCCTGACTGTCAACAGCAAAGGCACCGGGAGGGTCAATAGCCAAGTAGCCGTTGAGTTCACGTGTCCATTCCGGCAATCCATTCGTGCCGTAGAACTTCGTCAACGTCACAACGCCGCCTGCAGCTTGACCAGGAACTACAAAGTCACCGTTTTCATCGGCAGCTGCCTGGGGGAATAGAAAAAGCGTGGGTCCCGCGACAGACTGCTCCCACAGTACGCCATTATCGTAGCTCATACCGTACAGATTTCCGGAACTGTCTGTGTAAACGAAATCCGGGCCTGTGCCGGTTTTTGCGAGAGGCAATGCCGGGCCTTGCTGGCTGCTCAACTGCGAGGACCAGAGGGTATTCGCGGGCGTGATTACATTGACCGGTGCACTGGCTGATAACCCTTGCCATGTTGCGCTGACCGTCGTAGTGCCCGCAGCGATACCTACGATGCTGTTATCAGTGCTATCAACGAAGGCGATGGTTGAGTCGCCCACCGACCATATAGCACCCGTCACGGGCAAACCGTTCTGGTCCACAAGCGAAAGGTTTTGTCCTCCGCCCACTGAAACGGTGACCCCGTTGGGGACGATGCTTAACTGTGTGGGGTTCGGCAAGGCAAGCTGGATCTGAACGTTTGTGGTTGCACCGTTGCTGACAGCCACCTCTCCAACCATTGCTGGAACGTATCCTGACGCTGTTGCGCCAAGCGTATGCGTTCCAATTGGGATGGAAGAAAATGAGAAGTTTCCCCCGCTATCCGTAACGGCAGACTGGCCAGCGGCACCCTGTACCGTAGCTCCCGCCACGGGTGAACCGTTCGCAGTGACATTCCCCGAGATTACACCGTAAGACAGGACGGTAAACGTGAGGGTTGTGGTCTGAGCGCCTCCAGCCACCACCGCGATGGTGTGAGATCCAGAAACTGACGGAACCTGTAGGGTGATCTGAGTGCTGCTCCAACTTGACGCAGTCGCTGCCTGCCCGTCAATCAACAGAGAGCTCCCGCTAGCTCCACTTGGCCCAAAATAGATCCCTGAGATGGTCAATACGCCCCTGGGTGCGACCTCCAGAGGTGCGAGGGTGTAAATCTGCGGCGGCGTGAGCACAGTGAAACCTAGAGAATTGCTCGATTGTCCACCAACCTGAACAGTCAGCGCGCCAGAGACGGCCCCCATTGGAACCAAGAAGTAGAGAGACGTGGGACTACTACTGCTAACTTGGTTGCCTGTGATCTGAAGGTTTCCGATGCCCACTACTGTCTGTTGACCAACGGCAGAAAGGTTTTGCCCTAATACTTCCACAAGAGCTCCCGCAGCCGCGCTACTCGGGTTTAGACTTGTGATCGTGGGGACACTACCTTGGCTAACTGTAAATGACACTCCGTTGCTGGCCAATCCGCCGACGGCCACAACTACATTGCCCGTCGTTGCTGCAGAGGGGACTGGCACCGTGATGGAGCTAGCACTCCAACTTGTTGACGTTGCCGCAGTCCCGTTGAACGTGACGGTGCTTGTGCCCTGACTAGAACCGAAGCTCGTTCCCGTGATCGTCACAGTCGCGCCTACGGCTCCGCTCGCGGGCGAAAGACTCGTGATGCTCGGGGCCACTGCGAAGCTGGCTCCGTTGCTGGCAACTTCGCCCACCGTAACCACGATATTGCCCGTCATCGCTCCGGACGGGACAGCCACGGTGATTGAACTGGCTCCCCAACTCGTTGGCGTTGCTGCGGTCCCATTGAAAGTTACCGTGCTGGTGCCCTGACTTGGCCCGAAACTCGTTCCCGCAATCGTCACAGTTGCGCCTACGGCTCCGCTCGCGGGCGAAAGACTCGTGATGCTCGGGGCCACGCTGAAGCTGGACCCGTTGCTGGCACTGCCACTGACCGTAACTACTACACTGCCACTGGTAGCACCCGAAGGAACGGTCGCGACAATCGACGTCGGGCTCCAGCCCGTGGCTGTGGCTGGTGTTCCGTCGAACGTCACAGTGCTCGTCCCCTGGGTGGCATCGAAGTTCATCCCAGTGATCGTCATCGATGTGCCCACCGGCCCCGAACTTGGCGACAAGGCAGTAATGCTCGGCCCTGTCCCAGGCACAGTGAAGCTCACGCTGTTGCTGTTCTCAATCCCACTCGTTACCACGACGCTTCCACTGGTCGCCCCCGCCGGCACGGGCACCTTAATCTGAGTAGCGCTCCAACTGGTCGGCACACCTGACACTCCGTTGAATGACACCGTGCTGGTGCCCTGTGACGAGCCAAAGCCGGTGCCCTTGATGGTCACTGACGTGCCCACCGCCCCGGAGGTTGGCGAGATGCTGGTGATATTTGGCGCCGCGGTTCCCACCTCAAACGCGTAAGGGTTACTTGCCACGCCGCCCACCGTCACTACCACATCACCCGTCGTGGCACCGGTCGGAACGGGGACGTTAATCGAAGTTGCACTCCAACTCGTCGGAGTCCCATTTGTCCCGTCGAAGGCGACCGTGCTAGAGCCCCGCGAGGAACCGAAATTCGATCCTGTAACCGTTACGGATGTTCCTACTGTGCCTCCACTCGGGGAGAGATTGCTGATGCTGGGGTAGGAAGACGTCACGGTGAATAACAAGCTGTTGCTGGTAGCGCTATCGTCCACTACGACCTGGATATCTCCCGTCACAGCACCGGTTGGCACCGCGACTGTAATTGATGTGTCCGTTGAGCTATTCGGAGATGCGTATAGCACGGGCGAAAAAAATACTTGAGGCGTAGTGGTGCCGCCCGCAGTGAAATTACTTCCGCTGATAGTTATGGCTGCGCCGACTGGCCCTGATGTGGGTGACAAGCTGGTTATCACTGGAGACGGCTCAACCGTAAAACTCTCCCCGTTGCTCGCTACGCCGCTGACCTTGACCACGACATTGCCTGAGCTGGCACCGGCCGGAACTTGAACGTATAAGGCGGTTGCACTCCAAGTAACCCAAGTGACTGGTGTACTGTTAAAGGTAACGGTGCTGGCACCCTGCGATGCGCCAAAACCACTTCCAATCAGGACAACGGTCGTTCCGACAGGCCCATTTTGTGGCGTCATCAGCGTTATCTTCGGTGCGGCTTCTGCTGGCAGCACGCTCTCTAGCGCGATGAAGAATAGGACGAAAGCCACACTTACTGCTGCGCGTCTCAAACTTCTCATCCTGGGAATATGTACGTTGAGGGTATCCGTTGCGTGTTGCCGCGCTGATTTCATTGGGGCCGTCCTCTTGAATATGTAATCCGCCTGCCGAACGAAAAGACACTTCACCCTTCGCACGCACCGAGCCCCTCAATCCCAGTGTGCACACCACAACCTTGGTGCAATTCCGCAAATCGCGCCAGGCGCAACTCAGGTTTTCCTGGGGAAAGACCTACCAGAGAAGTACCGCCAATGACGGACCGCCGTTTCCGAGACAAACTCTGATAGTAATTTGTCGGCAAAGCTACGCCGCGACCCTGTGCAAGGTCAAGCAAAAAATCGAATGAGTGAGACGAAACACAGGTCAATGCGACCCCAAGCACTCTCCAAACTGGCACAGGCGAACGAACCTGCCTTCCTTGCATGCCTCCACTGCTCTGATGGCTGTGGGAATCAAGAATCCACGCCCGACTGCCATTTTATCTAACTCAGAGAAATTGTCCCCCCAGATTGTTCACCCTGGGTATGGCGACGCTTCATCACAGACAGTCTCGAACCTTGGGGACCCTGATCCCTCCAAATGTGGAATGCCTAGCAGACCACCAGTGAGTCAAGGTATGGAACGAAAAGCATGTTCAAGAAAGAGATCTGGACGGAAGTGCCGTTCGTACGATCCATACCCGAGTAAAGCACCCAGGAGTCGCTTAATGAAGCCGAAGGAGCTTGCGCGGCATTAGGTGCAGCAAGAATGGGGTTGTAACAAAATGCACGGCTTACATGGTCAAGTCGGACCGTCCATTGGTCGAAGGGACCCGCGCAAAATATTCAATTCCAACTATTGTAAGGGACTCCGCGATGAGTCGCGTCGCAGAACTGACAGGGGTATATTCCGTTTCTGCATCCTAGCATCTAGGCTGAACTTTGGCGTAGGACGGATACTCTTATGCACCTCCTCGTTAGGTTTGGATTCATTCCGACTCGTTGATCAAAACAGCCATACAGTTCCGCGGGTGACCAGACACGATACCAGCTGTCTTCACATCCTCTAAGACCGCCCCGCCGTTTGCCTCTACTGCTGCCGTCGTGTAGTCCGCCAGCTTCGAGCAAGGAATCGCTAGTTCTCCGATACTCCGCTCTTCGCAGCGGTCTACCCCGGGCGGCATAGCTGTCTTAGCATCAGGTGGAACCATGGAATAGTCGTCAACATTGAGAGTTAGATCCAGCTTTGGCCTGAACATCCGGCAAAGGGCCCCGAGCGCCCTGTTAGGGTTGCTATGGTCCGAATCATTTGGAGGCTCGGCAAACAGGTGCAACCGCATCACTCCATCGCTTCCGACGGGGATTGTCTCATCGGTGCCAAAGTTGTTCGTAAACACTGGAGCACTTGGAGTGGCGAAATTGTACGCTAGTACATAAACCGTGGGGAGCCGTTTCGGCGTCACGTTGTTATCCTTCAGCGTGCGTCCTGTAAGTGCGTTCCTGCTGTCCCCCCGCAACGCATAGATATTGTCTGGCCACGGGAGCGACAGAAAATGATAGGGAGGATTGTGAGCGTCGTAATCCTTTATCTTTGAAAGGCCCCAGTCGATCATTACGCGATCCGTCGGGAGGTTCTTCGGGTCAGGTATCGGCATTCCGGAAGACGAACCTCTGATTTTGACGGCTAAAGAGGAATTTTGAACAATCCAGCTGATTTGCCGCCAGATGACTTCTCCGGTGGTCGCATCGAGATCCGCCGTTGCGGCGTAATAGACATGATCGGCGACGGTCGGCGCCTTGAGCGTGATAGTCTTTCCATGTTCCAATACGATCGCGTATGTCCCGTGCAAAACTATATTCAACAGTGTGCCAGCGGGCACAGCGGTCCTCACCACTTCGGGTTTAGCAGGTGTTTGTTGTGTGTTGCACGCCATCTGCGCTGTCAAGCCAGCGGCTGAAATCGCACTCATTCCTTTTAGTACATCTCTCCTATTTATGTTTTTCATGATCTCTCCCCACCTTGTATTTTTGTGTTGCCCTAACTACTTCCTTACGCACGCCCAAAAACGTTGAAAGCTGCCCAATAGTAGGGATGCGATAACGCGGGAACGCTGCTAAACGTCCGGTAAGCATCCTGCAAAGCACTAGGCACGGATTCCCCACGAAGGAGAACCCGATAAGTCCAATTCATCAGTGCCACGGTGGAAGCCGAATCTACGTCCCATCGGCTCGCGATTACGTGCGGTACGCCTGCCCGCAAGAACGCCTCGGCAATATCCTCCGGATCGGCCAGTCCCTCGTCCCCCGCTCGCCCCGTCGAACACGCCGAAAGGACGACCAATTCGAGATTGATTAGACGCGCGGCAGCAATGCGATCCGGGGAGAGCAGAGGAAGATGTGCCGTCTCGCTCGCGTCTTCATCGGCCGCCACTTCCAACCCCGTGCCTTCCGCGCTCGACAACGAATGTCCCGCGAAATGGAACAGGGCTGCTTCGGCAATGTGATCCATGATGACGATCTGACTTGCTTGTTTCGATCGCAGCAGCACCGAGTTCTTGAACAATTGGCTTATCTGTTCAGCTTCGCGGTCTGCGTCTGGTAGTGGTGTCCGCTGCCCTGAACCCAAAACTACCGACGCTCCAACAACCAGGGCTCTCATGCTCAAAGAAACAGGACGACTGGGGCGCAGTCTGAGCATGTAGTCCAGCCCCGGCGACGAAACCAGGGCACGATTCACACCTAGATAGGAACCATTGGGTTCGACCAAGGCCTGAAAGGGCACCGATGCCAGAGTCCCGGTCGCCTCCACAATTAATGTCCGCCTCGGGTCGAGTCGGCCTTCGAACGGTGCCACCAGCCAGTCATACAGCGCGCGTCCATTCTCGCGAAGGGCTCGTAGATCCGACTTTGGATCGGCGCACTGTATCACGAAATCCCTGGCGGTACGGGACACCTTCGCCGGGTCCATCGCGATCCTCTCGGAATACACTCCCCGGTCATCGTAGATCCACGCAAAGATTTGATCATCCAATTCCGCAAATACTAACACCGTGTCGTGATCCAGCTTTTGCAGCTGTTGCTCGACCCCACTGATTTGCAGCGCGGGCGTTCTTTCATCGTAATCGGCAAATGTGACACCACCGGGCTGTGATCGAATCGACCTTACTGCAGCTCCCAAATACCACTCCCAAAGGGAGAGCGCACCAACCGTATCGTTTTGGCGCAATCTCGCGGCCGTAAGTTCGCGGTAGCAGCTCGCAGTCTCATGGTTCCAGGTGAGTCGATCGCGCTCGGTTCGGATTGTGCTCAAGCCCACTTCCCCGATTTCAGCGACAGCTAGGCAAGCTCGCTCCTGCGATATCTCGTCTCCACGCCAACGCGCTATTTGCTCCTGGGCCCGATAATACGTAAGCCACGTGCCATACGAATCGAGGCCAGATGGCATATCCGCCTTCGCCCTCAGCAACCGTGACTCGGCTTGGCCGATCAATCCGTAGCTGGCCTCAGCGCCGGCCAATTGGATTTCAGCGTCGTCTTCGAATCCGCGAATTCCAGGATTCGACGGCAAGCGGGAGAAAATACCACGCGCTATTGCATATTGCTCACCCGCTCCTTTTGCGTCGTTTACCATACTCAACGAGATGGCAAGCTGAAAATGTGCCATGCCTTCGCCGGACCGGTTGGGGGTGGAGGCAATGGCGCGTGCCGCCTCCCACCCCGCCGAGACAGCCCAACGCCACTTTCCCGAGCGTTGCGCCTGATCGGCCAAGTCGTCGTAGAACTGGTACGCTCGGAGCGCCGTGGTCCTGCCCGACCAGTACTCTGAGAGTCCAGTCCAATCCCATTGGGCAGCCCCAGCAAGATTCCCTTTCTCGGTTTCGAGGTTCGCCGCAAAGACCATGCCACGCAGGAAGAGCCCCGCGTAACGAGAACTCTGCGCCAAGTTGAGAGCACCGCTGAGTTCTCGACTGCCGCTATCCATCTTTGCCTGCGAATCAAGACAAGAGAATTCCTCCAGCCGCACTTGCGTCTGCATCCACGAATAGTGCTTGCCCTTTAGCGCGCTCTCGATAGCCGCAGCAAGCCGTAAACACTCTGAGCTGTGGAAGAGGCGGTGCAGAGAATACAATTCTTCTATCTGCGCGCGAAGTATGCCCGGGTAGTTACCTGCTTGACGGAACAAGCTCTCGGCCGAGGCCGCGGCAATCTGTCCACTTGATGGACTCCCCGCTACATTGGCTTCCACAGCGCTGCTCAATGCCCCGGCGGCCGCGGACGCCGGTTCTGACAAACGGGAATTCATCAGATCGGCAAGCCATGTGTCGTTGTGTCGAACGGAAAGAATCTCCGCTAGCACGTCCACTGCGTTCAGCGCGGTCGAGATCTCCCGAGGGCTCGTCCTTGCGCTCTTTGCGGAAAGCGCGATAGGCAGCCAGTCCGCCAGTGCAATGTTCAGATACTCCTCGATGCGTCCGTCGATCATATCCCGCACAGCTGCGTCGTTAACACCAGCACTGGCAATCTCCGCCGGCTGCAGCAGAGGCTCCGACAAACTCTTCTCGTGCTGTTCCACTTTTTGCTTTAGTGCTGCCAGCCGCTTCCGCGCGTCCTCCGCCCACTCGCCTTGCGGGTCGACACGCAGGTAGTGCTCCCAGTCATTGACAGCCTGGGAGTAGAGAAACATGCGCTCGCAGGCCAGCGCGCGATTGAATAGGGCCACGGGGTCGTCCGGGGACTTGGCCAGCGCTTTGCCGAGCGATTCGATGGCATTGCCGTAATCAATCGGGCGGTCGGAGGATTGGGCGCGCAGAAAATATGCGGAGCCCAGGTCAGTCAAGAGGCCGGGAGATTCAGGCTGAACTTCCAGTGCGCGCTGCAACGACTTTATCGCGGACTCGTAGTTGCCATCGAGGAGATCTGCGCGGGCGCGAGCTTGCAACCAGGCTGGATCGTTCGGCGCCCTGCTCAGATTCTCACCGATCAAAGCTTCCGCCTTCAACAAAGAAGGGGGCTTATCGAAGTTTGATCCGTTGGCGCTTCGCTCGACCCGCATGGGAGCATATTTCGCGCCCGGAATTCTGACTTCCAACGTTCGCCGCTCGGTGTAAGCCTGGGCCAGCAGTTTTTCGGCGGACAAAGGACGTAGCGTCCGTAGCCCTATCCAAGCCACGAGAACGACTGCGGCAATCGCTGCGAATGCGTACGCCGGACTGGGCCAGGCGAAAATCCCCCGCCACCACGAAGGCTTCTGCTGACGTTCTTGAGCGCTGCGCCGCAAGGTCGTGGCCATCTTCTTGTGCCACTGGGGTCGTGCGCTGCCCAGCGATGCCAGCAATCTCTCTTCGCTGCGCGTCGCTTCGTCCGTCAGCGTCTCTACCGCACTCTTTAGCAAAGGTCCACAGTGTCCGCATTGGGCCGCGTGTTTCATCAGATCTCTGCTCTTCACGTCCGGCACCAGACCGGCGGCTACGTTGAACCACTCAATATCCGCAACGCAATCAGGGCCGGGTGGCACATTGCCGGCCAGACCCAAGCGCAAAATCTCACTCTGCACGGACTTGTGCATCTGGACCTTCCGGCTGCAGTCCTGGCAGGACTCAACATGGCGCCAGGCTTCGCCCAGATCCTCCTCCGAGAGTCGCTCCGAATTGAGGACACTTGCCGGGTGTGACGAAACGAGCCCGCCGAGCTCGTCGTTGTCGAGATGTTTGTCGAATGGCCGCGTCAAAACCAGCTTCTCCTATCAATACGATTCTGCCGGTCGAAATCCTTTTTCGCCCGGTTGTGGTGATGTTGAAGTTCGAGATCGTAGACCTACAATCTGCTCACGGACAAGCCGCGTCAGGCGGAAAATTGCGCTTTCAACACCCTTCGCAGTTAGATCTACCGTGGGTAGAGCAGCTATAGCCTTGGCGCTCATGCCCTGTTGGTAATAAAGCCAGAAAATGAGACGGTCTCGCTCGCGGTCGAAGCCTTCCGAGCAGACCTCAAGGCAGCGGTCGATTTGGTCCAAAAGGACCTCACGTTCCATCGCGGCCTGACCACCCAGATCACCGCTCTTAGCACAAGGCTCAACGTCCTCCAGCAATTGAGCCGCCCCTCCCGAACCACGCTTTTGAGAATGGAGCGACTTGAAGTGGTCATGGGCAACGTTGACCGCGATTGTCTTTATATATCCCAAAACCGCTTCAGGATGTCGGAAAGCAAACCCTCGCAATAGCTGGCACTTGTCGGCACAGAGCTTGAGGTAGGTCTCCTGAACTAAATCATCAACAATCTGGCCGGGAGTGCTGCCCCATTGGTAAGCAATCCGAAGGATAGAAAGACTAATAGGGCGATGAAAGCGGGCTACGAACTCCTGCCACGCTGGGCCGTCATTGGATTCGGCGCAAGCGTGGATCAGTTCCTCCGCGGACATCGACGAATGGCGAGTCAATTACAACCCCACCCCACAGTGGGCAGGATTTTACACCCAAACGAGCTTACGCATGAAAGATCGCACACTCAGCTTCGCGAAGCGGCAGTCATAACAGCGTACTTGTTTGCCAAGATAACCGCGAGCAAATGCCGAAAAGGATTCTGGTTGCGTTTGTCGTTTCCTAGTATGAACCGATCGATCAGAAGGCCGCTCGATCAGACATTTATGGATTGTGCATCAATGTTTTCCCCAAGCAACCATTATCGGAATACAAACGGGTGACTAACGTAGTAACTCGTACTCCGTAACGCCTGCTGGCATGAGCTGGAAGATTACGAGTTTGCCGTTCAACTATAACCGCGAGCAAAGCTTGGTTGCAGAAATAGACACAATTCACACTAAGGAGGCTTTATGGGTGGAGGCGGTAACGTTGGAGCTTTGCCATGCAAACTGTCACCCGCTGCTGCTAGCGATGTGCAATGTGACTATCATTCGCCTGCGGGAAACGTGTCGTTCAATGTAGCAATCTACAAAGGCGCAGGAAGCGTCGCTTTCTCTGCCTTCAGTCTAGACGGGCAAAAACAATCTTTAGCAACACCTCTCAGCACAAATCTGACCATCGGCCAGCACAAGCTCGCGTTTGTATTGGCATTCTCCGACCCGTCGGCAACCGCAGTGATCCGTGAGGCCTGCAATCCTACGCAGGATCTGGTCCTGGTAGATGCCGCTTCACCCTACGATACGTTGAGGATCTGCGTCCCATGACAATTCATTTCGGATTCCGTTCAATCACGCTCCTGTTTGTGCTGACCTTCTCGGGTATCTCCTTGGCGGAAGAGCCCTATGCACCTGCGACCACCGTGCCCCCTGGGTGCGCGGTGGCACTTAAGAACATCCGACTAGCGAAAGAGTACGTGAAGCAAAATCCATCAAGTCCGCAGTTTCTTGTCGCGAACATCAAGAGCGTTACAAGCGGTGACAATTTTGTGGACTGTTTCGCGCAAGTACTTATTCCAACGGACAAGCCCCGGACGAACATGGCATCGCTCATACAAGCCGCAAAACAGAGCAGCAACAAACAGGCCGGTTCGACAAATGGTACGGCCGGAACCACAAATGCTGTCTCGCAGCCTTTTTCGTTGCTCTCGCTTGCTTCCGAATATGGCGGGCTGACAACCTCGACCAATAACGGAACATTTACCCTCCAAGCTGCACTAGATCAAATACCAAGCGCTCTAGCGACAGATCACTTGATTAACGTCTGCAGATCCGGAGCCGGCCAAGAGCGCTGCATTAAAGAGCGCGACTTGGAGTTCCTCCATCGGTTTTCGCTAGGCGCAACATTTAACACGTCCACCAGTTCCAAGACAGTGAACGCAACCGCCACTGGGAGCTTGCAAGGCAATACTCAGCAGGTTTCGCTGACTCCGCATGGAAGCGAATCTCCCTCTCTTTCAACGGTAACGGCAAAGGTTGTATTGTGGAACGAAAAGGCGGACGCGGAAGGTCCTTGGGCTAAGGCCGTCACTAGCTCTGCATATGTCACCGCATCTGCGCAGGATCTGCTTGCGAAGATCAAAGATCTCCCGGATCTCGCAAGCAATCACGACTATGCGGTATGGCAGATTTGCACGTCTCGCGCGCTAGCGAGTGCGAGCGATGAAGAGCTCGACAAGGTCTTTCTTCTGCACTTCAACCAGCTGCATGACATTCTGATACTCGGTCACCCGTTCGTGTGTGACCGCGATGATGAGGAAATACAAGCTGCGGTTGCAACGACCCCAACGGCGCAGCAGTTGAAAGAATTCACGGAAAAGCTCAAAGCCGTTAGAGACTCCCTCGACGCGTATTACAACGACGTAACAAAACTTCAAAACTCAGTCAACAACCCCGTACTCACGTTCGAATACGATTGGAACCAACCGCAGAACCAACCGACCAATTCCGTCTTCAGGTTGGTTTTCAGCAAGAACGTGCTCGATCATGCGAAAAAGAACACAGTCTGGACATTTACCGGAAACTTTGCGGCCTCTATTTATAACGCGGAGCCCGCGTCGACCATTCCTGGCGCTAGCCACCTGCGGGACATTCAAGCAGGGGTCGAAGCTGATTGGATGCTGCCCAGCATCCCGTTGCTGAAACAGACTACCTTGAGCGGTGCCTATTACTTTCAAGATCAGACCAGTCCATCAGTTCTGAATGTGACACCGGGTACGCCCATCACAGGTATCACGTTTACAGGGCTGCCTTCGAATGCGGCTCAGGTTTTCACACAGAAAGGCGACATACACCTTGCCCAAATAAAGTGGGCGCTGGGAACAGGCAAGAACGTTCACTTCCCATTCGCGTTCAGCTATTCGAATCGTACAGAACTAATACAAAAACCAGATTGGCGCGGGCAGTTTGGCGTCAGCTATGACTTTAGCTCACTTCTTTCAGGCCAGAATGGCACGAGCAAATAAGGTTGCTACGGCCGGACGTAGGTGCCCTAAAAGTGCTGTCCTGCGCGCGTGAGAATGGGACACCCCTGAAGAATCCGCTCGGAATTTGAGGCCATCTGCAGGGACAACCCTCGGAGCCAACTCAGATGTTAACTCTCAGTTTTGCTTGAGGAGGTTGGAAATGCCGAACGTTGGAACGAGTCCAGACGGTAACTATGTTCAATACGGCGGTTCCATAAATGTGGGGGGTGATCGCAATTGGCGAAACAACAACCCAGGGAACATCGAAGCTGGGACCTTCGCAAATTCGCAGGGGGCAATAGGTTCAGACGGACGTTTTGCCATTTTCCCAGATCCCGAAACAGGCATGCGGGCGCTTCAAAACCTGTTGACCTCGGACGGTTATCAGGCGCTGACGATCGAGCAAGCCATGGAGCGCTATGCGCCGCCCTCTGAGAACGATACAGACGCTTATACATCCTTTATCACAGAGCAAGTCGGAGTTGACCCATCGACACCAATGTCGGAGCTGACAGCGGATCAACTGGCGTCATTCGCAAACGCAATCGAGACATACGAAGGGGGTACAGCCGGTACAACCTATCAAGAGGGGGATGCCAACCTGCCGAGCTGGGCGCAGGATCTGTTTGACGGCTCAGCGCCCGATAGTCCGGACCCAACAACGGATCCCGCTCCCGATCCGACGCCAGACCCGACGCCAGACCCAACGCCTGATCCACCCAGCGATCCGATCCCAACTCCACTGCCAGGCCCCATTCCGGACCCCGTGCCCAGTCCTACACCGGATCCCGTTCCAGATCCGCCCGACCCAGCACCAGTGGATCCAACTCCTAATCCAACGCCAGACCCTTCGCCTGGTCCAACGCCTGATCCTGGTCCAGAACCCGACCCTGGTAGTGATAGCGGAGGAGATGGACCGGCGGACCCCGGTGGCGGAGGCGATGGCGGTGGCGGCGGAGGAGGCGATGGCGGAGGAGGAGGAGGTGGTGGTGGTGGTGGTGAAGGAGGTGGCGGCGGTGGTGGTGGCGGGGACGGAGACTAACCTCGTCAGCTACGAGGAATAGCCCCGAAATACTCAATCCAGGCGACGCAGAATTAAGTAGATAGGGGGCTAAAGGACTTCGGAGTCAGTTGTCGTTTAGATGTGAGAAAGCGTTTGTTTCAAACCGAAAGGAAGAACGTCATGGACTCAGATGAACCAGCGGTGCCAGCAGGTGAATCGTCTGTTGGTGGCTCTTACGTTTCCGCACGCGGCATCGTCGCGATGTCAGCGTACCTGGTTTTACTTTGCGGCTCATTATCTTATTGCTTAGTGGCGCTTTGGCCAAGAAGCGCTCCACTGGCAATTACATCCATCAAACCCGATCATGGGCCGGCAAATGGAGGTACAGCAGTTGAAATAATAGGGACAGGTTTTACGGAGGGCCCGCGGGTGTTCTTCGGAGACTCCGACGTGAAATCAGTTACGCGCAAGTCTGACAATGTGCTTGCAGTAACAACCCCGGACGGCAAGGCGGGTTCTGTCAACATTGAAATCGACGCAGCCGATGGGCAGAAGGCGAGCCTCGCCGAGGGGTTCACCTTCGAGGCGGAGGGTCAAAATAGCACAACGGTACCTAAGCCCGTCACTGTACCAGCTCAGGTTCTTCCCGCCAACACCATGCCCGACTGCCGGAAATCTGCGGCACCGGTCTTTGCCTGGGCATGCTCACTGAGCACCAATGTCCGGCTCCTTCTAATCGTAGTCGTTGTTGGAGCGCTGGGTAGCCTTGTCCACGTTATACGCTCTTTCTACTGGTATGTGGGGAACAGGAATCTTAAAGCAAGTTGGCTCCTGATGTACTTTCTTTTACCTTTTAGTGGCGCAGGATTGGCCCTCCTTTTCTTCTTGATCACGCGTGGAGTCTCATCGCAGCCGGTGAACATTCAATCGTCCGTTGACGGATACGCGGCTCTCGCCGCCCTCGTGGGTATGTTCAGTCAACAAGCACTTATGAAGCTAAAAAAGATCGCGGAGGGATTCTTTTCCGAGGCCGAGAAGGGGAAAGATCCCGCCATACCTCCTTCAAGTCCGAAAATTACAGCCCTCAATCCCAAAGAAGGGTCTACGTCGGGCGGAACCATGGTCACTGTGACGGGCACCGCCCTCACCAACGTGTCCCGCATTACTTTTGGCGGTGTTCCATCTGCAAAGATAACGGTCGTCGACGATGCACACATAACAGCTACCGCTCCGGCGCACGTCGCGGGCAGTGTCGATGTTGAAGCCGTCACCGCGGGGGGCCAGCAATCATCGCTTCCAAGCGCGTTCGCATATGTTGACCTGAGTCTGGTGGGCGCCACACCATCATCAGGTCCAGCGACTGGTGGAACGCCAGTGATTTTCAGCGGTAACGGCTTCGTACTAGGCTCCTCGGTGAAGATCGGGGGGGCCGCCACAACGTCTGTTTCGGTAGTCGACGCGAAATCAATCTCGGGAGTGACACCGCCGGGCACCACCGGGCCTGCCGACATCGAGGTCACGAATCCTGACGGCAAAAGTGTCACTCTTCCGGCTGGGTTCCAATTCACATGATCTGAATACTCTTCAATTATTGAACATGGATGCGCATCGCTTAAAGGAAGTGTTCCGAAACACCCCGCACGGAGCCAAGAAAATGGCAAGGAATCTCGACTCGACAACGAAGGGCGGAGTGGCAGACCCTAAGGTTCTTCAACGTGCTGCAAGAGAAGAGACGCTACGTGATTATCTGGAGTACTTGATTCCCGGTATTACCCGCAATGGACCTCCCGCATGGCCGCCCGACGCCTTCGGTTTGACCGCAGCAACGCTACATCGGTCCGGCGCCTATAGCACAATCTTCAACGGTTCCCCAGCGGACAGAAACTGGGCCGCAAGAATGCGCGACACCGGGACTGCGTGGAGAAAAGCTTGGACCGCATCGTCAGGTCGTCGCATGACCTTCCCTGAGAACATCGTGAAGTGGTGGGGCAAAATTCAAAATGCAGCGTCACTTGATACTCCTATTTCGAGACTAAAGTTAGACGAGGAGCTTGCGCTCACATTGCTCAGCATCTGCGTTTGTGCCGACGAGGCGTCAGCTGGCGCAGGAATCCCAATTTCAAACCCCGAAATGCCAAGGGCCGAACAGAGTTCGCGGACGACGCGTTTCGGCTCTGCCTCAGGATTCGATCTATACCAATTTCATGCAGACAAGCTTCTATTGCCAAAGCCAACGGGATCGTCTTTATGTAAGCTAATACATTCCTCAAAACTCAGAGTTTTGCCGAAGATGCACACACCCCAGTCTGGTTTGACGATGCGGGCCTTCTCGCACCACCTTGCTCTCTGTATGCCAAACGAGGTTCACTGCGAGTGGCACATGCTACCAGTCAATACACAGGGATTCTGCCTCAACCTGCTTCTTCTACCTTGGCCGAAATCGGTTCGACCAGCCCAGTTTCAGCCCGCTCCCGGACCGAATCCCACCATTCATCACGGATCACACGAGATGTTCACACTGCGCGCCAGTGATTTTGACGATTCAGACGTGAAAAAGCTTAGAGCCGTTCTAAAAGCGGCAAGCGAAAAAGTAGGGAGAATCGATGGCGTCGTCTTGCCGGAATTGGCTCTCGGGAATGGACATCACGAACTGGTCAAGAATGCCGTGCTAGACAACGATTCCTTTCTAATCTCGGGCGTAGGCTCAATCTCTACAAAGAGGAAAGTGGGCACGAACTGTGTTGCGCTAGACATCCCGATTGTAGGCCTCGACTTTCAGACGAACATACGGCAGGGCAAACACCACAGATGGAAGCTGACGAAGTCCCAGATTCTCCAATACGGCCTGAGTACCCATCTCAATCCGGCAGCATCATGGTGGGAGCACATCTCCATTGCCGAGCGGCGACTTGTCTTCGTCGCAATGAGACCATGGCTGGCTCTCTCAGTGCTAGTGTGCGAGGACCTCGCTCGCCCAGACCCTGCCGGCGATATCCTTCGTGCTGTCGGGCCAAATTTGGTAGTGTCGATCCTCATGGATGGCCCGCAGTTGACAGATCGATGGTCGGCTCGATATGCAACTGTGCTTGCGGACGACCCAGGATGTTCGGTTCTCTGCCTCACTAGCGCTGGAATGGCTGAGTTGAGCAAGCCGCGTCCCGGCGGAACAAGCAGATCACATGTCGTCGCGCTTTGGAAAGATCCCGAGCGTGGCCTGATTGAAGTCGATCTACCCACCGGAGCCGATGCGATCGTACTTAACATTTCCGTCGACTATAAGGAAGAATGGTCGATTGATGGTCGAAGCGACAGGGGTTTGACAGGCTACCCAATTCTGTCCGGTGTTCACTATGTTACCGCGGGGCCTCAAGTTGCGAGCAGGAAGTCGAAACAGTCAAGCGAAAAGCCAATGACAGCGTTGTCGCCGGTGGAAGCCTCAACACTCTCCTTACTCGCACGCCATCGCGGCATGTCAAAGAAGCAATACGCACAATTGCTGAGGGAAACGGATCTGTGTGACCAGGCTCGGAAGATTGCTGACGAGCTTTACGCGAACGGTCGGAGCAAACCCAAGACCCGTACGAGCATTGCGAGGAAGACCGCACAGGAAATTCGGGGCTGGGCGGACGTTAACGAGCGTATCGCGAGACAGGGCCCAAGAACCAAATACCACCGGCCCATCTTCTCGTCCGATCAGGAATAACGGCGAGGGTACTCAGCTCCAATCGGGTGAAAGCGAGACGCTTCCCAAAGGAGCCCGCTGATGTCTCGGGTCAAGAGAACGTCGCAATAATGCCCGGGGGAGAAGGCGGTCATCCCGAGATGCAGGTCGTGACGACTGATGCCCTAGCACACTACCAGAGAGTCGATTTGTGAAATGAAAGGAGTTGAGATTGTTTCGGTGTAACTGTGGCTGCAGGGCTTACAAATCCACGTCACACGCCGACGATCCGCCGATTTCGAGACCCTTGGCAGTTAGCGGAGAAGGCAGGATCAGAATCTTTGATTTTACAGGTGGAAAAAGAAGGATCCTTCACATCACAGCAACCCAGGCGCGAGCTGGCACTAGATCGTCGGGCTGTCGGGTGGGGTGTTTTCAAGAGATGTTGTTTAGTTCGGGTGTCGTTATCTTTTTGTCTGTAAGCGCAGAATCAGGGTCTAAACTAGTCCAACCCGAGGAATCTTACATATGTGGAAGGACTTCTGGTCGCTTGCGCTCGCGAATTCCGATTTTGCGTCCATCTTCACAATAGCAATTCTCATTTTGGGGATTCAAACAACAATCAAGTTCATAACAAAGCTCCCAGTTTTACTGAAGGAGCCGCCGAACAAAAGAGCCATAAGGGCTGCGCATTTTGACTGCTTGCGGATGGGGTTGGACCTGTCTTTCCTCGGACTAGTCGCAGGGTTTGCGGTCTTTCAACTCGCAGTTAAGGCCCCGCAACAAAGTGGGGCAACTCAGATGGCTACCTTTCAAACGGAGTTCATATGCTTTCAGTTCCTCTTGATTATGGGGACAATTTTTTTCACAATGCGGTATGAATCACCAGAAAAGAACTTCTACCGGGGAATATGGATACCGTCTATGATTGGGTTCTTGTCAGTGTATAGCAGCATTTTGGCTTTCAAGTTTTTCAAGCTCGGATAGTCGTACGATGTACGTCGCATTTTCTATAATCGTGGCTGTCTTATTAAGCGCTGTTGCCGTTGGCTTAATGACTCTGCTCGTGACGAGAGATTTTTTTCTCCCGACGTTCCTCCCGCTCGCCCGAAAGTTACCACCTACAATTGTTTGGGCGGCTGCTTGGGTCTTAGGAGTGATGGCAACTGCTCTCGGGCTCATTGCGTTTTTGTTTCATCGGATTATTCCACGAATCACGTCGCCTTCTCATCAACCCCATCCAATCAGCGTGGTTGACCCGATTTCGATCTGGCACCAGTTAACCATTCCGGCGAAGATCTCAGTTACGGTACTGTTTATGATGTCTGGTTGGGTTCTCGGCGTAATCATTGATCGCTGGGTGGCTTACACCACCGCCCGCAACCAATCTCACGCCTTTGCTTCCGCCGTGGAGGCCGCCCTGCGCGATGGCCGCATTGATGAGGCCATCAAGGTGGCTGAGCGTAACAAAAAGAGCCACTTGGCAAAGGTGGTCACCGCCGGGCTGATAGAGTTCAAAGCACAAAACGACAGACCAGGTGCAATTCCCAGCGAAACCATTGAAGCTTCGAAGCGAGCTGTGGAGCGCGCCGAAGCCATCGCCCACGCTGAACTGAAGCGCGGATTGGGCAGCCTCGCCGCCATCGGTTCAACTGCTCCGATTGTAGGACTGTTCGGCACCGTGATGGGCATTCTGAATGCCTTCGAGGGTATTCCGGAGCAGAACGCTACCGGCTTGGGCGCGGTTGCAGGCGGAATCTCGGAAGCGCTCGTGACCACAGCCTTTGGGATGCTGGTGGCGATCCCGGCGGTGATGATGTTCAACTACCTCACCGGTCGCGTGGAAGCGTTCGATGTGGAGATGGATAACTCATCGAAAGAATTGATCAACGACTTCCTCAGGCGACTCAACTTCGAGGGCAGAGCCTAGGGCGCAGTCTCCAGAAAGGTAGCCATAGTTCAGCCTGCGTCTAACAACTGCCCCGCTCTCCCGTTCGCCTTCCCCACGCTCGATCGCGCCCGTACTTGCGACGCGAGCCCTGCCCACGAGCGCTGCCCCACGCACGCGCGAGCGGACCGCGGCACCACGGCTGTGGTTCGGTTGGGGGTATGGAGGTTTGTGGTTCAGCGTTCTTTCCTCAAATCTTGCCGTGCAGATCATTACTTCCATGTCTCGGCGGCTAACGGCAGCTCATTGAGTTCTTTGCGGGCTTCGCGCCAGGTCGGATAGTGTTCCCCAAGTATCGTTAGGAAGCGATCATTGTGCGTCGGCTCAATGAGATGAACCATCTCGTGAACGATCACGTATTCGAGGAGATCCTTAGGCCTCGATACGAGTTGCGTGTTGAGGCGGATGTGTCCCGCCTTGTGATTGCAGCTCCCCCACTTGGTTTTCATCCGTTGCAGGAAATACCTGGCCACTGTCACTTTCAGCCTCGGTTCCCATTTCTTGATGAGTGGCGGCACGACGTCGTGCAAGAGCGATTTATGCCATGCGTGCATCAGGTCGGCGCGTTTTCGAGCATCACTACCCGGACGTACTGTGAGGGTGATGCGTCTATGGTCGAGCGAAACGAACGGCTTGGCCTCCCGATGGGCGATGGTAAGGAGGTGTCGTCTCCCCCACAGGTAATGGCTTTCGCGCTCGACGAACTTGCGAGGCGCTTCACGGGCCTGGTTCTGAAGTTTCGCTTGCTGCTCGCGAATCCATCCCAGCCTTGAGATCGCGTAAGCGCGGGCAACACGGAGGCGGGTTGCGACTGGAGCAACGAGAGTAACCCGGCCGCTCGGCGGATAAACGGAGAGGTGGACATGCTTGATGGCCTTCCTCGTCACCACAATCGAAATCTCTCCCAGCTGGATGGTCTCGGTCATCAGTAACCCGGTTGATTCTTAATGATCTCGAAAACGGCCTGCGTCGACTGCCGGTCCCGAGACATGATGGGAAAAAGCGCGTTGAGCACCTGCTTCTCGCGGGCGTCGTCGCCTTTCCATCCCGCGGGAGCATTCTCGCGCATGGCGCGATCGAGTTGGAGGGCGAGCACCGCCTTCCCATCTTCGTCCGCAGGGCACTGGAATGTCGTAGCGGGGATGCTGGCCAGATTGTTGAAAAGTACGATCGCCCCCGGATAGCCGTTGAGCATCGCAGGGTGGCTGCCAGCGTCCTTCTGCACTATGCTCTTTGCCAAGTCCTCAGCCTTCGTCAGAAACGCCTCGTAGGCCGCGGTATCGGCACGGCTCTGTTTGATGAGGTCATCTAGCAGCTTTGACATCTCCGCGTAGAACCTCGGGTCGGTGAGCTGGTTGCGGATGATGGTCTTGCGAACGTTATTGATGATCCCTTCGGCTATGGCGTTCCGTGAAAGCTTTCCTTTCTCGTTCAACTTTCTCGCAATGGCATCGTGGATGCCGGTTTCGACGATCAGCTCGGTGAGCGACAGGGAATTGAGGTTGCCTAAATCGGCGGCTGGGTCTGCCTGGATGTAGGTGTTGAGGAGGTGGCGCATGTCCGCCTCGTAGGGCTTGATGTCCAACTCCTCACCGGAGTGTTTCTTGATAGCGGCCCGGGTGTCGCTGTAGAACGCTACCTCTTTCTGTAAAGCTACGACCTCGGCAACCGAGTAACCCGCCTCGGAGAGATTCTGGGCGATGTCGGCAAAGGCGCGAACGAATGCCGCTACAGCTTTGTAGAACGAAACCCGCAACGGTTCTGTTTCGACGAGAGCGTTGGGATTGCTGGCGTTTCCGCAGAAGTAATGGAGATATTGTTCCATCTCTCGCGGCGGCGGCACCGGATCGCAGAGGTAGCGGAGGGCTTCGCGGGCGAGATCGAGCTGTTTCTTCCCCTCTACCAGCCAGTCTTTCAGCTCGATGTTGTTCTCCCCGCCCCCGCCCTCGTCAATGTCCAACTCGTCGGAGTTATACACCGCGATGGCTTCCTGTACTTTCCCGAACAGTTCTTTGAAGTCAACGATGTAGCCATAGTCTTTGTCGTCGCCGTCGAGTCGGTTCGTGCGGCAGATGGCCTGGAATAGATTGTGATCGCGCAGCTCGTTATCGAGGTAGATGTAGGTGCAGCTCGGCGCGTCGAAGCCAGTCAGGAGCTTGCTCACCACGATCAGCAACTTGAGATTCGCCGGCTCCTCGATGAAACGCCTCTTGGCCTCATCTTCGTAGGCCTTCGTGGTCTGGCCGCTTTCCAGAACATGCTGCGTGTAGGTATCGAACTTGTACCGCTCGTCGCTATTGGCTGGCTCGCGAGAGATCGCGTTGTGGTTCGGCTCGTAAGAGGTGATGATCCCGCAATACTTGCCGAAGGGCGTATTTTGGAAGAGACGGTAGTAGTGGCAGGCGTCATAGATGCTGGCCGCAACCAGGATAGCTGTGCCCCGGTCGTTATTCAGGCGAGGCTTGAGGCTGAAGTTCTCAATGATGCTGGCGATGATGCGCTGCTTGCGTTCGCCCGCGCTCATCAGGTCCTCCATCGTCGCCCAGCGTTTGCGGAGGACGGCGCGCTGGAAATTATTCAGCGCTTTCGTCTTTTGCTCGAACCATGCATCGACGGCCTGTGGTGAGGTGAGGCGCTGCGGCACATCGCGGGCCTCATATTTCAAATCGAGGATTACCTTGTCCGTCACCGCCTCGCGGAACTTGTAGGTGTGTATGTAGGTGCCAAACACTTGTCGCGTGGTCTGCTTGTCCTTTCGCAGGAGTGGCGTTCCGGTGAAGCCAATGAAGATCGCGTTCTCCAGCCAGCGCTTCATCTGTTTGTTCATGTCGCCGCCCTGGGTGCGGTGGCATTCATCCACGAAGACATAGAACCGACCATGGATGGGCGGCGGTGGGCCGTTAAGGTCAGCGGGGTCGAACTTATGAATCAAAGCGCACAGGAGTCGGGGGATCGGGGTCGCGAGTTTCACGACGAAATCCGACCGTGACGTTATGCGCGGTGAGGGGGAGGTTTCGCCGATGACCCCGGCGTTCTTCATCACGCCCTCAATCTGCTTGTCCAGTTCGTCGCGGTCGGTCACAATAAGGATACGGGCCTCGGGGTCGTGCTCTAGCAGCCACTTCGCGAGCATGACCATGAGGATGCTCTTGCCGCTGCCCTGCGTGTGCCAGATGACTCCGCCCTCACGCCCCCGAATGCGCTCTTGGGCCGCCTTCACGCCCGCGAACTGATGTGGGCGCGGCACCTTTTTGATACCGCTCTCGAAGATGATGAAGTTGCGAATCAGATCAAGCAAGCGGGACTTCTCGCAAATCTGCGCGAGCGGCCGGTCGAGCAATGCGCCAGCGGTCAGCGCACCGCTATTCTCCGTCTTCCATTCCACGAAGAACTCTTCTTTGGTGGTGACTGTCCCGAAGCGTAGCCCTTGGGAATCGCTGCCCGCGAAGACTAACTGCACCGTCGTGAAGAAGTCCTTGTTGAAAATCTCCTCCTGGTTGGTGATGAGTTGGCGCACGCCATCGCCCACTTCCACAGAGCTGCGTTTCAGTTCGATCACCGCGATAGCGATGCCGTTCAGGTAGATGACCAGATCGGGCCTGCGCTCGTGACCGCCGCGCAAGGTCACCTCCTCCGCTATTGCGAAGTCGTTTTTCTCGGGGTCTTCCCAATCCACGAGATGCACCGTGTTGTGCGGCTGCCCGGCAGCGATTTGCACATCCACGCCATAGCGCAGCAGTTGGTAGGTGCGGAGGTTGGCCTGGTAGAGGGTGATGCCGGTGGCGTCTGCCGCGGTCATCAGCTTCTGCAACGCGGCGGAAATATGCGCGTCGGAATAACCTCGCTCCTTCAGATTGTCCCGCAGCAGCATCGGTTCGATCGGACGGTTGTTCTCGCGCGTGCTCCAATCGCCGAGATACCGGTAGCCGAGGCAATCGGGACGTTTCTTGTCCGTGAACAGGGCGATGACGCGGTTCTGTGTGCGCCGTTCGGAGCGAGGTTGTTCAGGCATGGGAAGCCTCGGACGAAACGAGGCGAGTCTTGCCAGTCAGTAGCTCCTGCATCATGGCTTGCTTGATGTCGCGGGTCTTTGCCAGCCGCTGCTCCAGTGCCACCAGCACCGCGTCCATGTCTGTCAGCACCGAGGCGATGGCGGTTTGTTCGGGACGGGCGGGTAGTCGAAGCGGTGATTTGAGAAATACAGTTTTTGACAAGTTGTAGCGTGTAGAGCCTTGAGCCAGCGATTTTATTAGCTCCCGCCCCTCGTTGCTTCTGAAATAATAGGCTAAGAATAAGCCATCCGCCTCAGCTCCGTCGCGAAACCGAAAGCCAAAACAAAAGCTATTCAGGAACAGGTCTTGAACATCTGCGGTAAGCACCGCACACATAGCGACTTCTTCGGGCGTTTCAGATGAACCATTGAAAAGCAGGTCCCCCTTCAGTACCCGATTTTGCGTCTCCCTTGGCCGGATCTTTACCTGTTCAAGTGCGTCGCAGTCAATAACAACGTTAGTCATGATGTTCATGAACGGGATATACCGCCCCGATCCCTCACCAAAGTCCGCTTTCGTCTTGCCTGTCAAGCCGCCGAACGTTGAACCAAGGCCACCCAGCGTCATTAGGTCCCACTCGGCATTGAAGCCGGGGAGCCGAGTCTTACCGGTCAGAAGTTGTTGCATAGCGGCCTTCTTGAGGTCGCGCTTCTTTGCAATGAGGGACCTCAGCGAGCTCAGCAGTGCATCCACATCGCTCAAAACTGTAGCGATCGCACGTTGTTCGGGCGGGCGCGGCACTACAACGGGAACGGGAGCAATGAAATTTCGATTGAGTGATTGTTGAGCACCGCCGGAGTTATGGCGTGAGAAGTCGATTGCGCTTAGAAAGTAGAAAACGAATAGCGGATCGTTGCCGCGAAAATCTGTGACGTACAGCGCAGTGTTGTGAGGCCAGAAGTCGTGCTCGCAATAATGGGCCTGCCCAAATGATGCGCCGCTGCGCCCAAGCACGACGCCCGGCCCTTTTGCTATCGCCGTGTCGTGGAATCCGTTTTGACCGGCGGACCCCATGACCGGAATGTCTCCCCTTCGGCGGTCGCGCCAAGTGAGATCATGCCCACGCTGGAGCGAAATAAAGTTACCAAGCTTCTCCTCATCCCAACCCTCGGGGATGACGCCCGCCTCCGTATGCTTGTAGCCGGCCTTCACTTCCATACTGCCCCCATGGTCGTGAGGTGTTCCTCTACGCGGCTAGTAAGCGTGGCTACGTCGTCGGTTAGCTGCGGCAGTGTGCGGGCGTAGCGCTCAGCGAGCTGTCGGATGCGGCCTGTGAGGGTTTGTGAGACGCGGTCAAGTTCGCCCTGCACGGCGGCAGCGAGGGTGGCCAGCCACTTGTCGTCCACCACGAGCGCCTTGATTTCGTCCTCTGTAAGCGTGGGGTATTTAGCATCGAGCTTCGCGTCCAGATTTTCCTGCGCGGCCTTGAGCCGGATTTTGGCGTCCGTCTGTTTGTCGAGCAGGGTGGAGTAATCTTCCAGGGCTTGGCGCTCATCCGCATAGTCCGTGTCCTGACCAATTTCCTTGAGACGCGTCTTCACAGCCTTGACGGTGATCTTCTGCTTTTCGCCCTCGCCCTCGATCACTTCCGTGAGCAGCCCTTCCTCCCCGCTTTGCTCCTCTCGCTTTTCGTCGAGTTGCTGTTCGATGGCCGCGAGTTCGCTTTCGATTGCGGCGATGCCGTCCCGTTCGGTAGCGAAGTATCGGTCAATGAGAATCGTCGCCGGGATAAGGTCAGACTTGAAGCGGCGCTTGCCCTTCTTGAAGTCGTGCGGTTCGGGCCAGACGAGTTTGTTCTCCTTGTTCTTCACCTGGCGGATCTCGCGAGGCTGTGCGCCCGCCTTCCACCCTTCGGCGGCTATGAGATAGCAATCGTCTTGCATGGTGGCGGCCCAATAGTCCATGAGGTGCTGATATACGTCGTATGCATCGAGGAGCGGTGCCGTCTTGAATGTGGCGAGCAAATCCTCGGCGATGGTTTCGATAAGAAGCTTGGGATGGCCGTCTTTGGCAAAGCCCTTGAGCAGAGGAGTACTTGCCTTTTTCCATTGGACAAAGAGCTTCGTTGCGGAACAATGGAATGCGGTGAACTCAGGGTGGCCGAAGATCGCTGGCTTGACCTCGGCGATCGGGAGCCGCAACTGGCAGTAGCCGGGTCGGTCGCCGTTCTTGAACAGTGCGGCGCGAACGCTGGGAAGAATTTTCCAATAGGGGTTCAACCTCACGGGGTCATCAATGTCGCGCTCGGGGATGCCACCGCGCAGATGGCCGTCGATGTCCTGCAGGTCCTCCGGCTCGGCGCTGTCGATGTACCGCGGGAGGTTGAGGTTGTAGTCGTTCTTCGGGTCGGCGATTTCCTCAACCGGCACCATGCGGGCGTAGCGCAGGTCGCTCTCATCCTGCCGGGTAAAGGCATCCACGATGCGGTGGATGTCCTGCTCGCGGAGGCGGTTTTTCGGACCATCCTTCATAAAGCCCTTCGAGGCGTCGATCATGAAAACGCCTTTGCGGACGGTCGCGTTCGCCTTGTCGAGCACGAGGATGCACGCCGGAATGCCTGTGCCGTAAAAGAGATTTGCGGGCAGTCCAATGACGGCCTTCAGGTAGCCGGAACGAACGAGTTGCCGGCGAATCACGGCCTCGACATTCCCCCTGAAGAGAACACCGTGCGGGAGAATGCACGCGGCTTTGCCTGCGCTCTTCATGGCGCGAATGATGTGTAGGAGGTAGGCGTAGTCGCCCTGCTTCTTAGGCGGCACTCCCCAGGTGAACCGCTGGAAGCTGTCCTTAGTAGGCGTGAGGCCGGTAGACCAGGTCTTGTCCGAGAAGGGTGGATTGGCCACGACGTAGTCGTAAGTGCGAAGCTGCACGCCATCCTTGAACTTAGGATCGAACAGTGTGTTTCCGGAGAGGATGTTGGCTGTTGGAAAGTCATGCAGGATCATGTTCATGCGCGCCAGACCGGCGGTAGTCACGTCCTTCTCCTGCCCTTCCAGCGTGATGTGTTTCCCCGCCTGTGCGGCGACCTTCAACAGCAGGGAACCGGAGCCGCAAGTGGGATCGTAGGCGGTAGTGGCGGCTTTGCTGTTTGCAGCAGAGATGCCTATAACCTTGGCCATGATGCGGCTGACCTCGGACGGCGTGTAAAACTGCCCCTTGCTCTTACCGCTCTCGGTGGCGAAGTGCCGCATGAGGTATTCGTAGGCGTCGCCGAGGATGTCATCGTGCTCGGGACGGTTCTTCGAGAAATCCAGCTGGGGATTCTGGAAGATGGCGATGAGGTTGGAAAGGCGCTCCACCTTGGCCGACCCCTCGCCGAGTTTGTTCGGGTCGTTGAAGTCCGGAAAGTCGCTGCGGGCGAGGCGAGAATTTGCGTCGATGAGCGGCTGGATCACCTGCGTATTGATCTTGTTGCCAATGTCGCTGTCGCCCTTGAGGGCGACCATGTCCTTGAAGCTGGCCCCCTTCGGAATCGTGACCGGCGGGGCAAAATCCTCGGAGTCTCCGTATTTGTCGGAGATGTACTTGATGAACAGCATGAACAGGACGTAGTCCTTGTATTGGCTCGCATCCATGCCGCCGCGCAGTTCATCGCACGAGGCCCAAAGTGAGGAATAGAGATCGGATTTCTTGAGCGCCATGCCTTACGTCGTCCTGCTAGCGAGTCCCGAGGAACGCGAAAAATTATCGCATATTACAGCAGGTTCGGAACTGGCTTACGCGATTTGTGTCCTTCTGAGAAGGAGCAAAATTGATCATCAAGCCGAGAATGAGGCAAGCTCTCCGTAAAAAGAGGAGCGTGATTTGCTTGTTCGTTTTTCGTAACAGAAACGCACATGGCAGTCCCGAGACAAAATGCGGAGTCAGAACTGCTGAGGCTGAATCCCGACGGTGTTACGGATTTCGTAACAGATTGGCGTACTGTGCCGATCTTTCACGCGTGACTTTCATCCCGATGTTTTTGTTAACTTGGCTCTCCGCCAAAAAATGACTAGTTGTGTACTGCGCCTGGGGTCGTCGGCTTTCCTCAGAATTGGCCCGACTCAAGGCGCAAGAAAAGTAACCGTTACTAACGGGCCATTTCGCCGCTGCGCTCAACGGCCTAGAATCGGGGTTGAAGTGGTGAAGGGATCATTCCCGCCGCTCGCGGCTTTCGCTCCGCGAGGGTTCTCAGCCGCGATTCGGGTTGTCGGAAATCACACCGTATAGGCTGAGGTGAAGACGCCAGTTCCAATTCCGGTTCGATGAAACCCATCGAGACCGAGCCGAGAGGCTTGGACTCCACGATGGGACAACCAAACGATCAACTTCCCGCTTCCACAGACCCCGCAGCTAATGGCACAATTGCGCCTGCGATTCCAGACCGGAAACGGAGATATATGTTTCGCAGGCCTGGTCAGAATGGTCGTATCGAGAAAAAGGGAAAAGTCTACTATGCCCGGTTTTGGTTGGACGTTCCAGGCGAACCCAGGCGGACTTACAAGTCCGTGCGGATTTGTCCGGTAAGCGGGCCGGGTTCACTCAACAAGTTTGAGCTGAAGTGGCGATTGAGAGAAATCATCGCGGAATTCGGTGCAAACTCAGCAGCAGTCTATAGAGAAGCCGAGGCCGCCAACCTCGGCACAACGTTCAAGGAACAAGCTCAGAGATGGCTTCGAACGGTGCAAACGCGGAAGCGGAATCCAATCAAGCCGCGCACTGCGGATGCCTGGGCGGGCCATCTCAAGTACATCAATCTGGGAATCGGAGAGATGCCACTATCCGAGGTCAACAATCTCGCCGTGAAGGAATTCGTGTCAAGAATGGCGGCAGAACAGAAGAATGGAAAGCCGCGTTTCGCTCCGAAGTCCATCACCAACTATGTGCAAGTAATTCAGATGGTGGTGGGATCGGCGCTAAATGACAAGGGTGAGGCAATCTACCCTGTGAAGTGGAACCACAATTTCATGGATCTGCCTGTGGTTGGAGAACAGCGAAAGCCCGTGTTTTCGGCTGCCGAGGTGAGCACCATCATCTCCAAAGCCGAAGGGCAATATCGGACTCTCTACTCACTGCTTGCCGGTTCGGGCCTTCGCATCGAAGAGGCTATTGGTCTTCAGGTGCAAGATGTCCGAGGCACGGTAATGCACATCCGGCACAGCCATTGGAACGGCGAACTATACGATCCAAAGACTGCCGCCGGGATCCGTGAGGTTGATCTTCACTTATCGCTAGCATCGCTGCTCCGTGAACACATCGGAACTCGCAACTCTGGATATGTTTTCCAAAGTTCGCGGGGAACGCCGCTTGGTCGTTCCAATGTCTTACGGAGAAGCTTGCACAAAATCCTGCAAGAGATGGGCCGCGAGAAGTGCGGGTTCCACGGCTTCAGACGCTTTCGCATCACCCACTTGAGAAAGCAACGTGTGATGGAGGTCCTGCTCCGAATCTGGGTAGGGCACTCGACGCACGGGATCACGGACAACTACACCGTGGAATCCATCAAGGGAGATACGGATTTTCGGAAGCTCTCGGCGGAGCAGGCTGGCCTAGGTTTTCCACTGCCTAGAGTGGTGGGTAAATTGCCAGTTGCACCCCTTGCACCCAGGATGTACTCGGATCAAGTCGCTGCAAGTGCTTGAAAGGAATTGGTCGGGGAGAGAGGATTTGAACCTCCGACCCCCTGGTCCCGAACCAGGTGCTCTACCAGGCTGAGCCACTCCCCGACGGCGCTGCGGGCGGCAACAAGGAAGGCCATCCTCCCGCATGCTTTTACTTCTCGACAGGCATTAAGATTATAACATCGCAACTTTGGATGGTTCTCTCGCGCTTGCCCGATATATCTTTCGCGCTACACTGATGACGCCGCCGGATTGAACGGAATCTGGTCCACGCGACGTGATCGAACGTGCTTATGATCGTTCTCTGCGCTAAGCGTCTCTATACGCCACAAGAAGAAATAAAGGACCCGCTCCTCTTTATTGAGGACGGCCTCATCTCCGCGGTTTCTTCGCGGGACCAACAGGAGATCCCGAAGAATGCAACGGTCATCGATCTAGTGAAGGACGGCCTTGCCGATGCCATCCTGGCGCCTGGTTTCGTTGACATTCACATGCATGGCGGCGCCGGCCTCGATGTTATGCGGGCGACGCCTGGCGAATTGCCGCATCTGAATCAATTCCTGACGACGCATGGCGTCACGGGATATTTTCCCACCACCGTTGCAGCGCCACTCGACCAGACCTGCCGGGCATTGGAACGGCTGGCCCATGCGATTGAAGCGAGTCAAAGTTCACCTGCTGCCAACGGCGACGCTGTGCAGGCTCGGCCACTTGGCATTCATCTGGAAGGTCCATTTCTCAGTCACAAGCGGCGCGGCGTGCATCCTCCGGAATATCTCGTCGAGCCTACGCTGGCAATCTTTGAATCTCTCTGGCAGGCAGCTCGCGGGCAAGTGCGCATGATGACCATCGCCCCGGAACTTCCAGGAGCGCTCGAAGTGATCGCGGAAGCGGCGCGGCGCAAGGTTTGCGTGAGCATCGGCCATTCTGACGCCGTGCTGGAAGACGCCCGCGCCGGCGTTCGGGCCGGCGCCCGCCACGCTACCCACACTTTCAACGCTATGCGGCCGCTGGATCATCGCGATCCCGGCATCCTCGCCGAAGTGCTTACCGACGGCCAACTCAGTGCCGATATTATCGTGGACGGAATTCACGTCGCGCCCGAAGTCGTGCAGATTTTCCTGCGAGAGAAGGGTCTCGAGCGCTCGGTGCTGATCACCGACGCCACCGCTGCGGCGGGCATGCCCGACGGCACCTACCAACTCGGCCCCATCCAGGTCGAGGTGAAGGATGGGAAGTGCACGAAGGACGGGAACCTCGCCGGCAGCGTACTGACCATGGACCGCGCCGTGCGCAACGTGACCCGCTTCGCCGGCTGGACCCTGCAAGACGCAGTACGCGCCGCTACCTTGAATGCCACCCGCGCCGTCGGCCTCGCGCAACACGGGAATCTCACTCCCGGAGCGGAAGCTAATATCGTCGTGTTGAACGGAGACGGTGAAGTAAAGAAAACGATGGTCTGCGGGCGCATTTTCTGACGCGGCTAATTCGGCTTGCGCTCTTTCGCGTCCACTAAGTATCGCAATAGCACGGCCTCGTCAGCCCGGCTAAGCTGATCGAGAAAAGTGGTATCCATCTTTTTGTCCTCGACGGGTTTCGAGGCGTTCGCCTGACGGAGTTTGTCCCCCAGTTCAGGTTCGTTGCTCATCACCTGGGTGTAGAACCACAGGAAGTGGCGCATCTGGTCGAGTGCCTTGCACAGAATCTGAATAGCTTCGGTTTCGGGAAGTGCGCTCAGGGCTTCCATCAGTTCCGGGTCGCTGGGTGCCTGCATGGCGGCATAGTTCAGTTCACGCTGAATCGCGCGCAGGTCTTCCGTAACTCGCACCATCCGCGTGTGAAGATCGTCCATCTGAGTGTCGTTCCCCATGGGGTCGAAGCGATGTTCGTGTGCCTTTCAACATCTCATCGCGAGGGACCAGCGGGTAGATGTCCCACGATCATGCGCTTTCGTAATTTCAGTTATTACTTTGGTCTGACGACTCATGCCCAAGGGTCGACCACGCTGAACTCCGCTACTAGCAAGGCTTTTCGCGTGGGTCATCGCGTAGCCTTTCGTCACATGAATGAGCTTTGTTCCCTAAAGGTCCGGATTTCTCCCGCAGCCAACGGTGCAGGTTACCATTTAATCCAAGGTCACCAACCGTTGGTGACGGACAAGGTCACTGAGCCAAGGTCACGGAGAACCGCCTGTTAGGAAATCGATGATTCGTGATACAAACGCGCGGATGGAATCGCCTTCGGCAAAGCCGCCTCGCCGCGAGTTACTTCGAGCCATCGGCCGGTGGAGCCTCGTCGCGCTCGTCGTCAACTCGATCATCGGCAGTGGAGTTTTCGGACTGCCCTCGACTGTGGCAGCTCTCATCGGCAACCACAGTCCGTATGCCGTACTCGCGGCCAGCGCCGGCATGAGCGTGATCATGGGCTGTTTCGCCGAGGTTGCATCGCGCTTTCAGCAGGCAGGCGGTCCTTATCTTTATGCCCGCGTCGCCTTCGGACGCCTGATGGGCATTCAAACCGCATGGATGCTCTGGCTTGGCCAGGTGGCCGCGCCCGCTGCGAATGCCAACCTGTTTGTGGTTTACCTGGGCGAGTTCTTTCCCCACGCCAAAGACCCCCTGCCTCGGGCTGTCATTCTCACCGTATTGGTTGGCGTGCTGACTTTCATCAACATTCGCGGCGTGCGCGCCGGAGCGCAGGTGAGCAATCTGTTTACGGCCGCCAAGCTTGTGCCGCTGTTCGCCGTGATCGTCCTCGGTTTGTATGTGCTGCAGCATCACCACTGGAACATCGCGTCTGCACCGGTCACATCCCCTGGTACGAGTCAGTGGCTGAAATCCATGCTGCTTCTGGTTTTTGCCTATGGCGGATTCGAGACCGCGCTCGCGCCCATGAGCGAAGCGAAAGATCCTCGCCGCGACGCTCCCTTCGCGCTATTCACGGCTCTCGTGGTCTGCACGGCGCTCTACGCGCTAATTCAGTGGGTGGTCGTCGGAGTCCTGCCCGACGCCGCGCACAGCCAGCGCCCGCTGGCCGACGTCGCGCGGCTGGCGGTTGGTCCCGTGGGCGCAGCGCTCGTTGCCGTGGGAGCGCTGATCTCTTTCTACGGATACCTCAGCGCCAAGATTCTAGCCATGCCCCGCGTGCCCTTCGCCCTGGCCGAGCAGGGGGACTTCCCCAAGGCCTTCGCGGCAGTCCATCGCCGCTTTCACACGCCCTATGTCTCGATTCTCGTATTCGCGGCAATGGTCTGGGGATTCGCGCTGATTGGCGAATTCAAATGGAATGTAACGCTCTCCGCCGTAGCCCGGCTCCTGTATTACGGCGTAGGCTGCGCGGCTCTGCCCATCCTGCGCCGCAAGCAACCGGAAGGCGCAAGCGCAATGTTCCACCTGCCCGCGGGAAATTTCTTCGCCGCGCTGGGAGTAATCCTATGCTTGATCTTGGTGACGCGCGTGGATTTCGGCCAGTCCCTTATCCTGGTCGCGACGATTGTGCTGGCATTGGTGAACTGGGCGATAGTGGCCCGCGAAAGAGGCGCCGATTGACGGATCGCCGTGTCGCAGAGACCTTGCCTGCAACTTGCTGGCGGCGTTAAGTAAAAATGGCATTCTGCACGGTGGGCCAGCCAGACGTAGCAAGCTACATCTCTACGACGGCGTGACTCGCTCCATCTCCAACAGCGCCTTCTTGCGTTCCACGCCCCAGCGATAGCCACTGATGCTGCCATCTTCCCGGACCACGCGATGACAAGGAATCGCGACCGCCACCGGATTCGTTGCACAGGCCCGCGCTACAGCTCGGCTGGCGCTCGGTTGCCCAATCGCCTTCGCCACCTGGCCATAAGACCGGGTCGAGCCGAAGGGGATCGACTGCAAGTAAGTCCACACCCGCCGCTGAAACGCAGTCGCGCGGATGTCCAAAGGCAGCGCGGCATTCAATTCGTTGCCCGTCATCTTCTTAAGTAAAGCTGAAACCCAGGCTTGCAATCCGCCCTCGTCGGGTTTGCGCACGGCAAAAGGAAATTCGCGCTTCAGGCCTTCGATCAACTCGCCATCGGAGCGTGCGAACTGGATGGCGCAAACGCCGCGATCAGTGGCCGCGATCAGCATGCGTCCCAAGGGCGAATCGGCAATGGCGTAGCGAACCGTCGCGGCGATCGCGCCGCGGCGGTACTTGTCGGGTGTCATGCCAAGTTGTGACGCGGTCTTCTCGTAAAGACGGCTGCTGGAGCCGTAACCGGCGTCGTACATGGCGCGGGTCACATTGTCCCCGGCCTGCAGGTTGCGTTTTAGCAGTCGCAGCCGGCAGGATTCCGCGTACTCGCGTGGCGTGATCCCGAGCGCTGCTTTGAAGCGCCTCTGCAAGTGGAACGAGCTCTGGTGAAACGCCTCACCTAGGCGCGCGAGTGTGATGGGCTCATCGAGATGCTGTTCGATGTAGCGGCAAATCTCCTTCGCCGAGTCCGATTGCGGATTGCCGCTGACTGATCGCGGCCGGCAACGCAGGCAGGCGCGAAAGCCGGCTTTCTCCGCATGGTCAGGTTGCGAAAAGAATGTCACGTTCTCGCGCCGCGGACGGCGAGCCGGACACGAGGGCCGGCAATAAACACCAGTGCTGGAGACAGCGAAAACGAACTCTCCATCACGACCGGAATCGCGCGCCACGACCGCATTCCAGCGCTGAGCATCGCCCCGCTGGGATTGGCTTTGTTGGTGAGTGGTTGGCTTTGTCGAGTTGGAGTGCGCGATCGGCATTTCTTCTGCAAGTTGCTCTTCGAGTATGGCACTCCCTGTCATCGTTGGGAAAGTCATGTTAGTGAATGTCATGGTAGGGAGAACGTACGCGTTGAACGTGGAGCGGACTATCCGAATCTTGCGGGCAAAGCGAAATCGGGCCCTGGCACGCAGACCTCTCTGGACCTGCACCTAGGACTCAGTACGTTGCGCGCGGCGGCAGAAAAGACTAGATTTTCGGTAAGCTTTCTTCTCTCATACTAAATCGAGGACAACTCCATGAAGAACTTGCGTTTTGGGGCGGTTGGGACTTTTGTAGCCATCCTCCTCACCTCAGGCCTGGCACAAAAGGCTGCGCAGCACCTCCTTAGCAGTGATGAACTCAAGAATGTGATCCCCGCGGAGTTTTTCTTCCGCGGACAGAAAGCACCGACGCAGCTGCGGAACTCGAGCGGATTTCAAACGGCGGACGGCAAGATCACGTTCGGCGCTCTGGTCGATGTCTCGGGATACTCCACGGCTGTCCAACAGAAATATCAGGGCATGATCGTCACCGAGTCCAAGCTGAACATCGGCGGCTCGGAGCTGGCACCGGGAGAATACGGCTTCGGGTTTGCGGCTGACAAGTTTGTAGTCATGAACGTGGCTAGCGAAGACACACTCAGCGTGCCCTACCAGACCGATACCGATTTGAAGCGAGCAGTACCGCTGAAGATGGTTGAGGATGCTGCCGGATACAAGTTATATGCGGGAAGGAAGTGGGTCGCGGTGAGGCCGGAGTAGATTCTGCTCCGCCAGATCGATTCGGCCGTCTTTGGAGAGCCGCGTGGAACAGGTTAATTGCCGCGCGGTTGGAACGGGCCAAGCAGGGTGGTGGAGACTCCTGAGCGCTTGCGCAATTCGCTGAGCAGCGCGCTGGCTGCGTTGGTGTAGGTCTTGCTGGGATCGGAGGGATCAGCCCAGACGGCGTTATAGATGATCTGCGCCGCTTCTTTCAGGTCCATGTGCAGGGCGGCCTCGAACACATCCACACGCTCCTGCAGGCGGTCGTAACATGGCTTACAGACTGAGGCCGCCTCTGCCCCTTGCGCGTGGCGTTCTGCCAGAGTGCACATAGCAGTCGAACTGGCGGCTTCGGCATGCGCCGTGAAAAGCTGGGACTTGAACTCTTTCAGGAAGGCCTCTCTTTCCTGCTCAACCACGGCATTGTCGGGCGCGGGCTCGGCAGCAGCCTGCGCTTTGGGAGCAGACGGGACCTCGCTGGGCGAGACGCGCTCCTTGCTGTTGCAGGCCGGGCAGACGTCGAGGTTGGCGGGATAGTAGAGACGGCAATTGGAGCAAGGCAGGCCGAAGCCCGTGGACTGGTGCGGGGCCTTGACGTCGTGGCGAACAGCGTTTCGCAGATCGTTCCGGACGTCATTCTTGGCGTCGTTCCGGACGTCATCCCGGACGTTGCGTTCCGGCTGCGGAGCGGACTGTGCCGGCTTAGCGGCGGCGGCTGTGGGCTGTGCTAGATTCATGATCAATCACCCCCAGGAATGCATGGAGCGCGTGGGTTTAGCCCCACATTCCAGTGTAAGCAGAGCAGCGGCCCGGCCGAATATGCCGGGAGTACACTGCGTGGTACTGTCCCTGTGGCGTTTGAGCTAGCGTGAATCGCTGTCCTTCATCTGCATCAGCTTCAGGAGTTCGTCGCGGCGGGCACGGTAGAGCTTGCGCTCGGGGTCAAGCCGCGCGGCGGTTTCCAGTTCGGCTAATGCTTCCTCATAGCGATCCATGGTCATCAGACAGGCGGCAAGAGCATAGTGGTTGTCGGGAGAAGCATTCAGGCGAAGCGCTTCGCGGAATTCTTTCTCCGCGGCCTGCAACTGCCGCTGCTGGAACAGGGCCGTGCCGAGCAAGTGGTGAGCCGCATCCGAGTCGGGATTGAGAGTAACCGCCAGGCGCAACTCGCGGACGCCTTCTTCCGGTTTGTCATTCAGCAACAAGGCTTCGCCGAGGACGCGGTGTTCGGCGGAACCGGTGGGGTTCTGCTGAACTGCCAGTTGCAACTCCGTGACCGCGCTGCCGTAATCCTTCTTCGCCATAAAGGCGCGCGCCAGGCAACCGTGCCCCTGCTCCCACTCAGGATGCTGGCGGTAAAGCTCGCGCAGTTCGAGCATGGCGGCGTCGAAGTCGCCTTTGTCGCAGTAGGTGTTGCCCAGGTTGTTGCGAACGGAAGCTTCCTCGGGTGCAAGCTTTTTGGCTGCGCGATATTCGGCGATGGCGTCATCAAACTTGCTTTGCTCATGCAAAATCAGCGCGAGGTTGGAGTGGGCTTGCCAGAAAGCCGGGTGCAGACGAATGGCGTGGCGGTAGGCGTCAATGGCGGCGACCAGGTTCCCATCAGCGTGCAGAGTGATGCCCAGGTCGTAGTAGGTATCGGGGTTATCAGCGTCACGGGCTAGCGATTCGATGAAGGCGTGAACTGCGGGCGCATATTGGCCGTTGGAGAATAGAGCGAGACCCAGGAACTGATAGGCCTCGGCGTTCTGTGGATCCATGCTGAGCGCGGTGCGCGCTTCTGCGATCGAGTCGCCAGGGTCATCCAGCCGATAGAAGATATAAGCCAGACTGCTGTGATTCTCGGGGAAATCCGGCATGAGCTGCGCGGAGAGTGTGATCTCGTCGATGGCGTCGTCCCAGCGCTCCTGCTGGCGGAGCATCGTGCCCAGAGCAAAGTGCAGCGCGGCATTTTGTGGATCAGAGCTTAGGGCTTGGCGTAGAGCGAGTTCGGCTTCGTGGAAGTGCTGAGCCCGGGCATCGGCGGCGGCCTGCACCAGGACTGCGGGAATGACAGAGAGCGTCTCGGAAACCGCGGAACCGGCAGCCGCCGCGGGCTTCAGGTTCTTCAGAGCGCGAACCAGATTGGCGTCGGCGCCGGCGGCTTCTAGTTGGCGAATCGGCTCTTTCCCGGGAACATTGGCGATGCCGCGCTCCTGAATGATGCGGACGAGGCGGCTGCCCGGAACGCCGGACATCAGCCAAGCCATCACTTGGGCGGAGTCTACTGGCTGACTCTCGCTCGAACGGGCGGCCTGAGCCGCACCAAAAAGTAGTAGGAATACTGCCAGGCCCTTGCGCTTCACTCGACTCTCCGGCGACGTTTTGGCTTGCTGATGGCTCTAAACCGGGCGCGGGCCAAGGTGTTTGGCCCGAACCGCTCACTCCACATTAGCGCTCCCGGGGAACCGAAGGTAAGGTCACGGAAGTAATAGGCCGGTCCGAAGAAGCCTGTGGAGGTCCCTCCGCTCAATGGCTAACGATTCGTAGGGGAGATCGTCTACATTTGGAATCCTAAGAATTAGGTCGCAAGCAGCCAAGAAGTTACAAACGCAGCACTTAGCCTCAAGGTATGCCTTCCATCGGGCACAGTACTTGAAGCCGGGAGAAAAGCAATGTGCATGCGCCGGGTCGTAATTATTCTATTGCTCAGCGTCTTTGCATGTGCGCAGAGCGACAAAGGCGCAACTTCGAGCCAATGCACTTCCACGGCGACGGGCGACCTCGAAATCCGCGATTTCCATAGCGCGATTTTCCATAACACGCGAAAGCTCCGCATCCTTCTACCCCAAGGCTACCGCGACCAGAAAAACGAGCATACGAATTACCCCGTTCTGTACATGAATGACGGCCAAGATCTGTTCGACGTATGCACATCGATGTTTGGCCCCAAAGAGTGGAAAGTGGACGAGACCGCCAATCGAATGATCGCCGAGAGCAAGGTCGAACCGTTGATCATCGTTGGTATCGATAATGCCGGCAGGCATAATAAGGAACGCTTACAAGAAGAGGCGCTGGTGGGATCGCGGCCTAACGAATATCTTCCATTTCCCGACGACAGTTTGGAACCTCCGCTCCCCGTGGTTCATGGAGCGAATTACTCGAGTTTTCTGACCCACGAAGTGATGCCATTTATTGAAAAGAACTACCGCGTAAAGACCGGGCCGGAAAACACCGGTTTGGGGGGATCCTCCTATGGAGGGCTAATTACTTTCTACGTCGCGCTGCATACTCACGGCGTTTTTGGCCGCGTCCTTATCGAAAGCCCTTCGTTTTACGTAAAGGATTATGCAGTTATTAAGGAGGCGGCGAAGCATGAAGATTGGCCAGCGCGTATTTACTTTGGCGGCGGAACTGAGGAAACGCCGCCAGACGACCCGGAGACGGTTCCGGGAGACATAGCCAAGGCCATAAAGGTGCTTCGAGCCAACGGTGTTGCGGCCGACACGATTCTTGTAAATATTACGCCCGGTCATCACGACGATGACGCCTGGGCCGCACGTTTTCCAGCCGCTCTTGCCTTCTTATTTCCCAACCAGAAGTAGCGGCGCGTACCTGCCTGGGAGGATAGGCCTGTGGTTTGACTTCCCCCTTACCCCTCCGGTACCGTATAAAGAAGACGTCGCAGTAGTGTCTCCTTGGGAGGTTCCGATGCTTGAGGGTCTGTTTCAACCGACGCACCTGATCATCATTTTTGCCATTGCGCTGCTGGTTTTCGGTCCCAAGAAATTGCCTGAACTGGGCAAGGGACTGGGCGAGGGGATTCGTGCCCTGAAAGAAGGCATGAAGGATAATCCAACGCCTCCGGCTTCTAGCGACCAGAGCAAGACCACCGAATCCAAGGACACCAAGGCCTGACCGAGTTCGCCTCGCGGACAGTAACCTTTCTTTGATCCTAAGCCGCCGCCTTGTCGCCGTTTTCTATCCTGTTCCAGGCAGTTCCGGGCCCTAATCGCGTTTGAGTTGTGAAACTGACTCTAAAATCTGGAGGTAGGTAGTGTTGCGCAAATTAGAAGTAGTTGCCCTCATTGTGTTCTTGGGATTGGCGTCGGCAGTTTTCGCAGATCAGATCACATTGAAGAATGGCGATCACCTGACTGGCACGGTAGTAAAGTCCGACGGTAAGATTCTGGTTCTCCACACCGAGTTCGCGGGAGACGTTACGCTGCAGTTTGCGGCGATTACGCAGATCACAACCGACAAGGCACTGCACGTGGCTTTGAAGGATGGCCAGACCGTGGTGGGACCGATCACGACCAGCGACGGCAAACTGGAAGTCGCCACCAAGAGCGGGGCTCCAGTCGAGACGCCGAAGGAAAGCGTGGTAGCGATTCGCAACGATGCTGACCAGATTGCCTATGAGAAGGCTCTGCATCCGAACCTGTTGCACGGCTGGAACGGTGGGGCGAACGTGGGGTTCTCATTGACCGGAGGCAACAGCCAGACTGAGAACCTTTCGATCGCTTTCAACGCAGCACGAGCTACCAAGGACGACAAGCTCAGCCTGTATTCGACTATTGTGTACGGCACGAACCAGCTCGCCACTCCCAGCACGACCGCCAACATTGAGACCGGTGGCATTCGCTATGACCGCAATATCAATCCGCGCATGTTTGGATTTATAAGCGCAGACTTCATGAGCAACGCGCTGCAAGATCTGAATCTACGATCGGTAGGCAGCGTTGGTTTTGGCTACCACGCCATCAAGGACGACCGGACCACGCTCGATTTCCTGGCCGGCGGCAACTTCACGGATGAGAACTACTCGGAAGCGGCGAACCCGACCGCGACTCCGCCGACCCCGGCGATGAAGGTCATCCACAATTTCGGCGGCCTTACTCTGGGCGAGGAACTGACGCACAAGCTGGGCAAGAGCACGGTGCTCACCGAGAAGCTGTATTTTTATCCAGACCTTACAGAGACGGGGCAGTACCGGGGAACGTTCGACCTGGGGTGGGTCACGAAAATCAGTAAATGGCTAGGCTGGCAGAACCAGTTCAACGATATCTACGTCTCGAACCCGCCAGAGGGCGCCAAGCAGAATGATGTCGTCCTGACAACCGGACTGAATTTCACGTTCACCCACTGAAGGCTCTTTCAGCTTGAAAAGTGTAAGCCGCTCGCGAGAGCGGCTTTTTTGTGCTGCTGAAAAACAATCCCTGGTTCACCCCCGGCGGTCTTCGCTCACCAATACTTGAAAGATGCGTCTACTACCGAGTAGAGTACTGTTTCTCTTTTTCCGGGTTCCTTAAGTCCCTCACCATAGGAGTCTGCTTGATGCGTTACGCGTTGACTGTGCTGCTTGCTGTCTGCTGCTTCGGTGCATTTTCCCACTCTCAAACCGCGGACGAATTGATCGCGAAGAACATCCAGGCCCGGGGCGGAATGGAGAAGATGAAGGCTATCAAGAACTTCCGCCTGACAGGCAAGTTCGATGGTGGCGGAGGCTTCACCGCTTCGATCGGCCAGGAGAATGAGCGACCGAACCTGATTCGGGAGTCCTTCTTACTGCAGGGGATGACGGC
>Ga0307476_10000111_pt1 | contig 85821 bp, 60 predicted proteins | sample atmos_gasesECM2C_2_FD_203314 | JGI IMG/M metagenome (GOLD analysis project Ga0307476, IMG submission 203314) | Hardwood forest soil microbial communities from Morgan-Monroe State Forest, Indiana, United States - atmos_gasesECM2C_05 | ecosystem: Environmental > Terrestrial > Soil > Temperate... | reverse complement strand
CGGACCGCGCGCCAATTCTTCGCGCAGCACGAAGCGCTTGCCATCCATTGCTTTCAGTTCAAAGTCGGGCGCTTGCGTGCCCGCGGTCAAAGCCGCCATGGGTTGTCCTCCGGTTCGTTTCTTCAGGATGTTCCGCAGCCAGCGCATTGCGCCTCGCCCTGCCCTGCCTTCATTTTAGATGATGGAGATGGGAAGGAGGAGTTATCAGTAACCAGTTGCCAGTGGGTCGGTAATTCCCCTCAAAGCGTTTCCGCTTTCCGCAGAATCTTCTGTGCCAGACCCGTGAGTGCGACCTGCCCGACACGCCTCATTGGAATCCATTTGCCGTCAACGCGCGTGGGAGCGGCTGCGTGCCAAACGCGGACGGTGTAGTTCGTCACCGTGATTGAATGGCGCAGCGTAAAGGACGGACTGCCCTCGCCATTCCCGGTTGTCAGCTCGGGTAACTCCCACATTCCCGGCATAAGAGACGCATCCAGCGACCGCCGAACTAGAAAAACCTCTCCGTCTCGGCGATCCAAAGCGTAATGAATCTCGCGCTTGTTCTGCCGCGCCGGTTTCGCCGTCGGCGCTGCTTCTCCGCGCGTGACGCATAGCTCGACCACCGGGCATGTCAAGCACGCCGGCGCACGCGGCGCACAAACGACGGCGCCCAACTCCATCATCGCCTGATTGAAATCTCCGGGACGCTTGCCATCTAAAAGTTCGTTGGCGACTTGCCAAAGCTCTTCGCCCGTCAGCCGCATCCCCGAGACTCGCTGTAACACGCGCTCGACATTGCCATCGACCACAGCGACCGGTTCGTCGAACGCGATGCTGGCAATCGCCGCCGCGGTGTAGCGTCCGATCCCCGGCAATTCACGCCAGCCTTCGGCCGTCGTCGGAATCTTCCCTCCATACTCTCGCACCACGACTTTCGCCGCCGCGTGCAGCATGCGCGCCCGCCGGTAGTATCCCAGGCCACTCCACGCCGCCAGCACGCTCGCCTCGGGGGCCGCGGCCAGCTTCTTTATCGTGGGGAAACGTCGCAGAAATTCCTGATAGTGCTCAATCACCGCCGCCACGCGCGTCTGCTGCAGCATGATTTCGGAAAGCCACACGCGGTAGGGATCGCGGTTCGCGCGCCAGGGGAGATCGCGCCGATGTCGGTCATACCAGGCGAGGATTCTCTTACGAAACCGACATTGCTCCGGAACGGAAAAGAATCTTGGAGTGGATTGCCGCGACTTCACGTTCCCACCCTACCCGAGACCAGGGCTCAAAAATGGATTTCTTACGCGTACCGTTCCGTACCTGCGACCATCTGCGAAATCTTCCGAGAGAATCTCACCCATCCCGTAGCGTTCCGCGTAAGCCCAGAGATGAGCATCGAACCACGATAGCCGGTAAGCCGCCATGCCTTGTAGTGCCGTCCTTACCATCTGTTCATCGGGATACAGAATGGGAAACTCGACAAGCAGTTCCTCGGCTTCGCGAAAAACCTCCTCCGCCGTCAAAACAGGCTGTCCCATCCAACGCAGTCTAGGTGCGACCGCCATAAACTCCATGACGGCTTGATGCGGAATGTACAGCACACCAGCGCTCACGGATTCGCGCAACAAATTCTCTGCAATCGACTGTTTCCGAGGATCGCGAGGGTCCCAACGGTAGATCAAAATGTTGGTGTCAACGAGGGAAGCCACGCGGCAGGCCTCGATCGTCGTTGTAAAGTTCCTCTCGCGTCCATCCTCTGCCTGAGGTTTCGGTTTCTGGACGTGGCTTTCCCTTCAAGAGGGCCTGTTCCCGTTTGCGGAGCCGCTTCGTGCCCTCGTCGAACAGTTCCAGGCGTTCCTCCGGGCTCACTCTCATTCCGTTCTTTGCGCTGCGCCGCATTAACTCCACGCGAATGCTCTCGCCCGCAGGAATCCACTCCAGTTCATCGCCAGGCCGGATGCCGTATTGGTCGGCAATCCTCTTGGGCACAGTCAACTGCAGCTTGGACGTCACCTTGGGCATGATCCTTACTTTATCAAGGATCAATTCCTTACTGCAAGGTAAATCAACAAGTTGAGGCCACCGTGACCCTGAGGAGCCCAAGCGTACTGCCCCCAACACGCCTCGTCAGGTCGGCATATGCCCTGCCATTGACCGGCGCTGCCGGGCGCGAAATAATGGTTGGGCCTGGCATCCGCAACATTTGCGTGAGTTCATCCACGCCCAGCAGTATCGAGGAGCATTATGAACGACTTCAACCGCAAGGTGGAAGGCGCGTCGGCGCGCGTCAGCAAGACGGTCGCCGAAGCTGCCGAACGGATCGAAAAGGAGATTCCCGAGTTCATCAAGTATCTGAACGACGAGGTGGTTCCCACCGTGCGCCAGCACTCCACCAAAGCCCTGCGCGCCGCGAGCGTAAAGCTGATCGAACTGGCGGACTATATGGAGCAACAAAAAGCTTCGCAAAAGTGAACCTACGCCGCACCGGCTACGCCCCCAGCGCTGTGCTCGCGACTCTGGTGCTTACGATCCTGCTCTTGCTCGCAGGCTGCGGCCATCCCAAGCAGGCGCGTGTCAGTGTGCCGCCGCCACCACCGCCGGCCTCGACGCCTGAGGCTTCCCCGCCTGAACCGCCGGCCGCGTCCAATCCAGAGAGCGCTCCGAAAAAGGAGCGTCCTTCGAGTGTCGAAGCCGGCGGTAAAGAAAGCAGTGCCGATCTCACCGAGCCGGTCATCCCCACCGGCGCCACACCGCTGGCCACCGAAATCGGCCGGGCCAGCTGGTACGGTCCGCCTTATCACAACCGGCGCGGATCGAACGGCGAAGTCTACAACATGAATGCCATGACTGCGGCACACCGCACACTTCCCCTAGGTTCGATCGTGCGCGTCACGAATCTGAAGACCGGCCACACGGCTTTGGTCCGTATTACGGACCGGGGGCCGTTCATCCCGGGGCGGGTTCTCGATTTATCGCTGGCTGCGGCGCGCAAGATCGATGTCTACCTGCCTGGGATTGCGGAAGTGAAAGTGGAAGTGATGCAGGCTCCCGCACCGCTTGAGACTGGCGGAAAGTGGGCGGTGCAAATTGGAGGCTTCCCCGATGAGGAAGCCGCTGCAAAACTCGCCGACCATCTCACGCGCCGCTATCGCACCGCGAAAGTGCTACGCTTCGGCAGTCCAGCAGGCGATTGGTGGGTGCGGGTTCGTGTGCTCGGCGACGACCGGCAGCGTGCCCAGGAACTGGTCGCGGAGACCGAAACGCCTGAGGGTGCCGTCTTCCTGGTGAGACTGGACTAGTGCAGTGGCCAGTGATCAGTGGTCAGTGACCGCTTCTGCTATGCTCTCGCGGAGTTCCCATGATGCCTGAGGTTATTCCCGGGTCCGCACGTATTCGCGGCGCAAAGATGATTGCCGGGGCGGCAGCGCTCTACTTCGTGCTGCGCCTGCTGGGCTTTCAGAAGCTCTTCGAGAGCGATTCTGAGGGGATCGGGGCGCTGCTGCAGATCATCGGCACGCTTTACAGCGTCGTCTACGCATTTGCCATCTACGTGATCTGGGGCCAGTTCACTTCCGTCGAAAACGAAATACAGAAAGAGTCAGGTGCATTGAAAGACCTGCTCCTCTTCAGCCAGCGCCTGAAGGAAGCCATGCGCGAACCGATCGTGCGGGCGGTGAAGGTCTACGCCCGAGGAGTTGCGGAGACGGAATGGAGCACGCTGTCGGCGCGCGAAGAAACCGACAAGACCGATAAACTGTTTTCCGCGGTGATTTCCACCGTCACCGACGTGAAACCCGAGGACGACACCGGGCGCATCGTCTACCAGCGGCTGCTGGAGATCGCAAATCAAGCGAGCGCGCACCGTGATGAACGGCTTGCCCTCAGCGCGAAGCGAATGCCGCAGACACTCCTGCTGTTTGTCACTCTTACGGCATCCATGATCCTCTTTCTGCTCTTCTTTTTTCCGTTCCACAATGTTGCACTGGGCCTGGTGTCGATCGCGATCACGACCATGCTCCTGTCCTTTGCCCACTTCGTGCTGACGGATCTGGATAATCCCTTCGAAGGCACCTGGAACGTTGGATCTGAGCCCTTCGCGAAATTGGTCACGAAGTGTCGGTAATATGCTCCGCTGACAGAGGCTCGGCTCAGGTGTTATGGTTTCCGGCAGGGCGATTGACCATGGTGACCAAACGATGACCGATTCCGGCAGCGACTGCCTCTTCTGCCGCATTCTCCGCGGCGAGATTCCCGCCAAGAAAGTTTACGAGGACGAGCACGTGTTGGCATTTGAAGACATCAACCCAAAGGCCCCTACGCATGTGCTGATCATCCCCAGGAAGCATTTTGCCGGATTGAAAGAGGCTCAGGCTGACGACGCCGAAGTGATCGGCCGCTGTCACCTGGCAGCAGCCGAGATTGCGCGTCAGCGGAACATCGAGCAGGGATACCGGACCGTGCTAAACGTGGGTCCCGGAGCGGGGCAGTCTGTATTTCATCTCCACGTCCACCTCTTAGGTGGACGTCATCTGAGCTGGCCCCCGGGCTAGCGGAACAGATCTATCGGCGACGATCGACGCAAGCCAATGACTTCTGTGGGCGCACAACTTCCGCAGGGCGATCCTGCAGACACTCCTGCGCACGGCGAGCGCCTGCAATGGGCGAAAACATCCTCAGGCAGTCGGTTCTTGCTTGCACTGGTTTTGCTTCTGACTGCGCTGTACATGGCGCGGGAATTAAAGCGCGGCTGGGTTCCCTCGGACGAGGGCACTTTGTCAGAGTGCGCCGACCGCGTGCTGCGGGGGGAACTTCCTCACCGTGACTATCACGAAGGCTATACCGGAGTACTAAGTTACTTGAACGCAGCGGCGTTTCGGGTGTTTGGAACAAACCTGGCCAGCATGCGTTACATGCTGTTTCTGTTTTTTCTGGCCTGGGTTCCGGCGTTTTACTATGCGACGTCGAAGTTTGTTTCCGCGCCCCTTGCTGGCGCACTAACCCTCTTGGCGGTGGCATGGGGACCGCCAACTTATGCCGCCGCGCTGCCTTCCTGGTACAACCTGTTCTTCGCAACCTTCGGCCTCGCGGCCCTGTTGCGCTACATCGAAGTCCAAACTGGACGTTGGTTGCTGCTTGCCGGGGTTTGTGGCGGCATCTCGGTCCTGTTCAAGCTGCCGGGCTTGTATTTCGTCGCGGGTACGTTGTTGTTTCTGGTGTATCGCGAGCAACTTGCACCTGGCGCCAGGGCTAACGATCGCCGTGAGCTTTGGGCGTACCGGGGGTTCGTCGTGGTCTCGATTCTTTTATACGAGGCCCTGGTCTCTCTACTGCTGCGAAAGCTGGCTAATAGTGCTACGTATCTTTACTTCTGGGCTCCGGAACTTGCGATTGGCGCGGCTGTAGTGTGGCACGAAATCTATGCTTCCCGAAATCGAAGCCGCAGATTTCAGTTTCTTCTGAGGGAAGTATTGTTATTCGCAGCCGGTGTTGCGATCCCCATCTCTCTATTCCTGGTTCCCTACCTTCTCACAGGAAGTGTCGGCCTTTTGGTGCGAGACATTTTTACCTTGTCCAGCCAACTGATTCAGCAGATAGGAATGAAGCCACCTGTGCGTTGGTTTTATCAGGGACTTGAAGTGAATGCAGTACTGATCGTCGCCGTGCTGCTGACCAGATCGAAAACCGCCCCGAAGCTTTGGAAGCAGGTCCTCTTCGGAGTTTCGATGGTCATTCTGATCCCTTACCTTCTGCTTTTGGCTCGCCGATCGCGATATTACTATCAGCACGTGTGGAGCACGATTTGGGTTTTCGCGCCCGTTGTGGTGGTCGTTGGCGTTGTACTCCTGGCTCGCTGGTCTTGGCTGAACCGATTGGAATCCATTCCGCGCCAGCGATTATTCCTGACTCTCTCGGTGACGGCCGCGTGCAGCCTGATTCAATTTCCCTTCAGCAACACGATTTATTTTTGCTACATCGCGCCGCTTGTCTTGCTCTCCATCACCGCCGTAGTCAGTTTGATGGATCAGGCACCCAGGTTAGCCGTGGCGGGGATGATGTGCTTCTGCTTTTTGTATGTCGTCTTCGACTTGACGCCGGGATTCGTTTACCACCTCGGCACGATATATGCGCCTGACACCCAGACGGTTCGACTTTCCATTCCTCGCGCAGGGGGCCTGCGTGTCACCGCTGCGAGCGCGAGCGAGTATGAGGAACTGGACAGTCTTATCCGCCAGCATGCTCGCGGCGAATACATCCTGGCTAAACCCGATTCCCCAGAGGTCTATTTTCTTTCTGGCTTTCGCGATCCGACAGGTATCTTTTTTGATTTCTATGAAGACCCGGCGGGGCGAACCCAGCGTGCCTTGGAGGTCATTGACTCGCACAACATCAATCTCGTAGTCCTGAATCATCGTCCGCCATTCGCAGGTCCAATCGCGGACGATCTGCAGACCGCACTGGAGCGCGAGTTCCCCAACCGTGCCGATGCCGGGGACTTCGAAGTCAGATGGAAATAAACCTGGATTTAGCGCGCCTAGATTTAACTTACGGCCACGTCGCTGGTAACTGGCTGAGAGCGGCGACTATTGTACCGTCGGATTCTCGTCTTCCGGGGCTCCGTGGCGGCGCAGCAATTGAGGCAGGTTCTGGGAGAAGGCGGACCGTGGCAGAACCATGTCGCATCCCACTTCGTGGGCCTTCTGCTTCAGGTCGCCTTGCACGTGCGAGAGGAATCCGATGATCGAGGTTCCCTTCTTGAGCTTCGCCTTCAGCTTGGGGATCAGGGTCAGCGGTTTCGCGTTGGCGTTGTTGAGGTCGAAGATGATAAGTGAAGGCTTTTCCTCGCCATTCTGCTCCATGCGATCGGCCAGGTCTTTGTCGTTCTTGGCGAACTCGACTTTGACGTTGAGCTTGCGAGCCGTCTCTTGAATCTTGGCGGCGAAGAACAAGTCGTCGACAAAGGCAAAAATGCGCGAGTTGGAATCTTCGCGCAATGCGGGCAGAGGTTCGGGATCGGCCGGCGCAAAAGGGGCAGCGAAGCCGGGACGTTGGCGGCGCGCTCCCTGGCCGTTGTTGCCGTTGCCGGCCTGAGCGGCGCGGTAGCTGTGATCCATGGGCGCGGTGTAGATGCCATCCTGATTGTGGCGCGCCTGGCTGGGCCCGGCGGGACGGGGCCCGCGCGGATTGTTGGGGCGGCGTCCGCGACGCCGTCTTCTGCCTCCTCCACCGGAGGGTCTTCCTTGTCCTTGTCCTTGTCCTGGTCCTGATGGTCCTGCGTTCATAGTCCTCTCAAACCTGCTGGGCCGGGTCTTCGACCCGGTGCAGGGCTGCAAACTTCACAATGTCAGTTTCCCCATTGGGTTGCGGCAGGCTCTCACAGGGTTGGCGCACTGCCACTCTTCTTGCGGGGCCTATCCACTTGCTCGGTCACACTCACTCACACCCGTCAACCATCAAGTCTCGCGAATGCATTCGAGGGGGCACAGCCCACTTTCCATGCGGAATTGCGGGTTGGGCTGGGACGCAATCGCGATCGACCGCTCACTGATGATGCAAACTCGTACTGGCAATAAATTCTAAACTCTGCGTATCGGTTATCCGTTGTCGGAATCTGTCGCGCCGCCGGGAACGGCCTGGGACGCGGAAGGCCCACGCGGGAACGAGGCCAATGAGAACAAGTCAATGGTACTCGTCCCGGCGCAGGCGCGCAAGGGGCAAAGCGGCAGGCTTTTTGCACAGGAGGACATGACTGCCCGGGAGTGCTGCTTTCGGGCTTCGGGCTTCGGACTTCGGGCTTCGGGCTTCGGCGAGCCGCGAAATAGAAGAGTGCGCAAAAAAAAGCGCTCCGCCGGTGGCGGAGCGCGGTTGAGCTTGCGCTGTCCTACTGCGACACGTTGAACGTGATCGTGAAAGGCGTGTTGGAGTTGGTGATTGCGTTCCCGCCTGTGGGCGCACCGGTAGTGGCGCTGATCGTCACCGTATAAGTGCCAGCCGGCGTGCCTGGATTCGGCGGGGTCTTGGTGCCGCCGCCGCCACTGCCGCTGCAGGAGCCCAGCCACAAAGTGGAGAAGCCGAGAACCACAATCAAGCTCAGCAATCGCAAGCCACGAGTCCGCGATCCTGCGGCAAGGACGATTCCGAACAAGCCGGGCAGTAACAAGGCATAGAAAATGCGGCTGCCGCCGCCCAAGGGCGGACGCAGCTGCGCGGTCGGGGCCGTGGTCACGAGGTTGATTGCAACTGAGGTTGCGCTGCTGGGCTGCCCATTGTTCGGGAGTTGGCAAGCGATTTCCGCTGTGGCCAACGAGGGCACGCCGGTACAGGTGTAGGTGAGCGGCAGAGCGGTAGTAGCGCCGGTGCCGGTGCCTACAATGAAGCCGGTCGAGCTGTTGACCGTGACGTTGACCGTTTGGCTCCCGCCCGCGGCCACAGGGCCGAAGGTGGCAGCAGTTGTCGTGAGAGTATAGGTCTCGGTGGTTGGGGTGACCGTAAGGCCGACAGTGGTGGTAACTGCTGTGCTGCCGCTGGTGCCGGTAACGGTGATCGCCTGCGCTCCTGACGGCAGTGCCATGTTGGGAGCAGTGGTGATCGTCAAGGTGACGGGCTTGGTGTCGGCGGGGATTCCATCGAGCGTAACGCTTCCAGGATTAAAACTGCAAAGCGCTCCTGCTGGCAGATTCGCTGTGCAACTCCCCGGACTGGAGGCGGTGGAGTTTGTGAAGGTCACAGTGCCCGTGAAACCGGTCGTCGGATTGATGTTTATGGTGTAGGTAGCAGTTTGCCCTGCAGAGATGCTCCGCGAGGTTGGGACGGGAGTCATGGTGAACGGCGCGGTGACAGTAACAACTGCCGGGGAGGCGGATGTCGAGAAGTCGTTAGTCGCGTTGCCGTTGTAAGTCGCCACTACGCTGTTCGAACCGGCGGGGAGCGTCGTAGTGCTAAACGCGGCTGTACCGCTCGCTAGAGTGGCTGTGCCCAATGCCGTCGCGGACCCATTGTCATAGAAACTGACGGTTCCTGTTGCCGCCGCCGGGCTGACTGTGGCCGTGAAGGTCACGCTGGTGCCCACGTTCACATTCGTCGCAGAGGGCGCAATCGAGGTCGTGGTGGCGGTGCGAGAGGCTCCCCACGCGGTAAAGAACGCGTCGAAGTTTATAGAGCCGAGACCGGTAACCGAGCTATAGCTAGCCCCGCCGACTACCGAAAAGCCGAACTTGTCTGTCGACGGGCAGCGCAAGGCGACAGGTTCGAATGAAGGATCCCCTGACGTGCAGGGCACGATGTTGTTGGACGCGTCACCGTCCCCGGTCCCGCTCGTGCCAGTAGTTATATTGTGAAACGCCGACTGGTTCGTGCCATAGAGCTTGTAGAGCTGAGTGTTGATGCTCCCCAACCCGCTCGCCCCGAGGTACTGGTTCAACAGCGCGGCCATTCCAGCCGCCAACGGGGTGGCGGCAGAGGTGCCTCCAAACGCCGAGCGGTAGGTATCCAGTGCGGTCGTAATGCCGCTGACGCAACTGCTGGTGCTTACGTCAGCATCGTGCGGGATCTCCGACTGCGGCGTGCAGACAATGTACGCGTCATTAACGTTGGAAGCTGAGAAGGAGATGTCCGGCACATCCCGGACCCCATCGGCCGGGGTAAGTGCCGTCTGATAGGAAGGCTTGGCGAACCCACCACTGGTCGGGGCGTCGCAGACACTGAATGCGAAATCCTGCCCGCCAATTGCCACCCCGGTGATCCCAGAGGCATTTTCGCAGTTGCTGGGGCCGCCTCCGGTAGCATCGAGACTGCCAACAAACGTGGTGTCGTTCCAGGCGAGCTCCGGAATGTACATCAGGGCCGAATTGCCAAAATTGGTGGTGCTAGTCGTGGGTGGCGGATTCCAATACGTACCACTGCCCTCATTGAACTCCGTGCCGCCCACGCCCGTGACCGACGGACTGCTGGCCGGATAGCTGACTGACAGGCCAAGCGTGGCCGTAGAAACGTTGCCGAAAGCGTCGCCGTCGCAGGTGGCAGCACCTGCGTCGCCGGCGGCGGCGAAAACCGAAATGCCCATCGACGCGGCCTTTTGAAACTCCTGGTCCTCGGTGGCCAGAGGCGGAGCTGTGTTAAAAGCCTCGCAGAGGCCATAGCTGATGCTTATAACTGGCGCGAGATTTTGGTCGATGGCCCAACTCCAGCTATCCCCTACGCCGAGCCCCGAAGTCACAAAGATGATCTGAGCGTTGCGGGCAGTCGAACCCGACACCTCAATGTCGAGGTCAGACTCACTGATGTCGCCGGGGCTCAGACCTGGGTCGCCTCCGGTACCGGAGATGACGAGCTGAAAGTTAGTGGTGTCGCAAGGGGTGGAGATTACGCCAGTCTCACCAGCCGTCGTACTGGGAGCGCAGGAAGATGCGGAAGTCGGGATGGTCGAGAGTCCGAAGGCGCTGCGGTAATTGTTGATATCAGCGAGGTAGATGTCAGTCTGCCCGACGACGACCAACTTCTGGTTTGTGCCGTCAATCGGCGGAGTGAGCTGGTAAAGCGGGTTGATGTTGTAAATGGTAGCCAGGTCGCCGGGGGCAATGAAGTGAGTGGTAGCTCCTGAAAGGCTGAAGTCGGGGTGGGGCCGGAGCTGCGGATGCGGGAAGAAATTGTGCAGGCCCCGGAAGCCACCGACGATGCCGTCCAAAGCGGCCGGGATCATGGGCGGGGTCGCGTTTGCGAAATGCTCCTTGCCATTCACGTTGTAGATGTGTATTTCCGTCTTGAAAGCACTTTGCACCTGTGCGGCGTCGCCGCCGAAGGTAATGGCGTCACGACCGCGCGGAACGTAGACCATCTTGAAACCCTGCGACTGGAGCCAGGCGGTGATCCTATTAATGTCGTTCTGGCTGAGACCGAAACGGTCGGCATACTGTTCGGGAGTCAGCCATTTGTGAAAGTTCGAAGAGCCAGGATCCTGCTGCTTCTCGAGTAGCTCGCGAAGCGCCGCCTGCTGCGTCACGGTCGGCGTGAACATCATGGTGACGTTGAGTGGACGGGAGGGATCGATCAACCCCTGTTCATACCTGGACTGGGCAAAGGGCGAGACGTGATTCTGCAGCGCGACCATGTGGCTCGAATCGATGGTCGCGGCGACGCGGTCCGGCTGCTGGGCGAGGCACAGAGTTGACGCTAGTAGCGGCAGAAGCAACTTCCAAGATCGCATGAAATGCTCCATCTGCAGGGTCGGGGTTGAGGTGCTTGGTCCCTTAGCTTACACGGCTTTATGGCAATCTGATCAAGTTTTGGGAGAGAAGGTTGTATCAGGAGAGTAAAGTTACAAACCGCGCGCACGGCCCTCGCACGCGACGGGTTACTTGGGTCACATCCCGAGCAGGTTGGGATGCAGTTTGGCGTATCCGTGCTCCTGCGCCCACAGACTGAGCGGGACGGAGGCGAGTTCGTCGACCAGAGGGTCGGCGAGGCCATTCTTGGTGAGGTCGATGCACTTGATGTAAGTCTTGCAGTTGTCGCAGCACTCGACGCGGATGTAGGGCAGCTCGGCGGCGGTGTAGACCGGAAGCTTGGCATGGTCTTCCTGGCCGCATCCGGGACAGATGACGCGGCGGAACTCCCATTCCGTCAGGCAGACCCCGCAGACCAGGCTACGGCGGCCGCCGTCGCCCTGCTGGCGGAGGACGCCCAGCGCAGGTTTGCGGTGGCAAAAGGGACAGAGCAAAGACGTGTAGCCTTCCAGTCGCAGCGGAGCGCGGGAGCGGGTGAATTCGGCATGGGGCTGAAGAAAAGCAAGCACGAGGAATTCCTTTGGATCGGTGGGCGCGTCGATGTGGCTCGAGCATTGGGTGAACAAGTCAGTCCAGGAATCCGGGTCTGAGTTGCGCAGATCATGCGCCACTTGGGCGAGGCGCGCCGGACCATGCTCTTCGACCAGCGAGAGAAATGCAGGGAAGCTCGCGACGAGCGTCTTTGTAGCGCCAGCATCTTGCTGGCCGGAGAGTTGGCTGGATGCTAACTCGACAGCCGGCGGGACGCCAGCGCTACTTCTTGAAGCGCCGACGCGGTTGAGCCGCTCGTACAGTTGTTCCTGGAAGTGGGCGATTTGGACGTAGAAGCCGAGGATCTCCGCGGCAAAGGAATGCTTTGCCGCGAGGTGCTCGGCGCGCCGGATGCGCTGCTGCCAGGGAGTCACGGCCACCCGGCGATTATGGGGCTTCGGCTCGGGGCATGCAACCGAGGGGTCGGTGGGTTCATCCTTGGATCTTACGGGCTGCGTTGACTGTGCACTGGCAGTAGGATTATAGTTTCTGGAAATTTGGAGTGCCGTCCGCTCGGCTTGATCGAATTAGTCGGAGGATGCAATGGAATTCTCCCGCAGAACCTTCCTCAAAGGCGCGCTCGCTGGTGGAGCGGGCTTCTCTCTCTTGGGATTCGATCTGACTCCCGCGGTGGCGCAGCTGAAAGAACTCAAGATTGCGCGCGCCACCGAAACGCGATCGACCTGCCCGTACTGTTCCGTGAGCTGCGGCGTCCTCATTTATACGATCGGCGACAAGGCAAAGAATGTGACTCCGCAGGTGATTCATGTGGAGGGCGACCCGGACCATCCTATCAATCGCGGTACGCTGTGCCCCAAGGGAGCGTCGCTCGAGCAGGACATCCTGAACCCGCGGCGGCTGCTGAAACCGCAGGTGCGGCGTCCTGGCTCCGATCACTGGGAAGATATTGCCTGGACGCAGGCTATCGACGAAATCGGGCACTGGGTGAAGAAGACGCGCGACGACAGCTTCATTGAAAAAGACGCGCTCGGACGCACCGTGAACCGCTGCGAGAGCATGGCGTGGATCGGCGGCTGCACCGACACCAACGAGTTCAACTTCCTCGTGGTGAAGACCATGCGCGCCCTGGGGCTTACCTATATAGAAAACCAGGCCAGGGTTTGACACGGCCCTACGGTCTCAAGTTTGGGACCAACATTTGGACGCGGGGCCATGACGAATGGCTGGGTCGACATCAAGAACACCGACATGATGTTGATCATGGGTGGGAATCCCGCCGAGAACCATCCTTGCGGCTTCAAGTGGGCCATCGAAGCGAAGCGAACTCGTAATGCGAAGATGATCGTGGTGGATCCGCGCTTCACGCGCACGGCGGCGACATCTGATTTGTTCTGTCAGATTCGCGCCGGGGCTGATATTGCCTTCCTCGGAGGAGTGATCCGCTACGCGATTGAAAACAACCGCATCGCCAAAGAATATCTCATCAACTACACGAATGCCGCGTTCATCGTGAAGGAAGGCTTCAAGTTGCCGGAGGACGGGCTGTACTCCGGCTTCGACGCCGGCTCCCAGACTTACGATCGATCTTCGTGGAACTATGCGGAAGGTAACGATGCGGGCGGAGTCGCGCCTGCCCATCCCCCTGCGGTTGCCGGCGCGGCAAAGTCTTCGGGAACGAGCTTGGGACAAGCCGCGACGCCGGCTCCAGCCCTGCCTCCGCTGCCGCCGAAGGTCGCCTATGACCTGACCTTACAAAATCCCCGGTGCGTGTTTCAACTGTTGAAGCAGCAGTATTCTCGCTACACGCCGGAGATGGTCGAACGCATCACTGGAATACCGAAGGATCAGTTCCTGAAGGCCGCCGATACCTTCACTTCCATTCGCAAAGATGGCGACATGAAGAGGGTGGCGACCATCCTGTACGCCGTGGGGTGGACGCAGCACAGCTTCGGCACGCAGATCATTCGCACTGCCGCCATGTTGCAATTGCTGCTGGGCAATGTGGGACGCGCGGGAGGCGGCGTCAACGCTCTGCGCGGACACTCGAACATTCAGGGCGCCACCGACATGGGCGGAGTGTTCGACACGCTGCCCGGCTACTTGAAGGTGCCGAATCCGACTGATACTGATTTGGCCGCCTGGTTGAAGCGGATCACGCCCACCGCATCCAAGCCAGCGCCGTGGGATTCCTTTAACTACTATTCGAACACGCCGAAGTTCGCCGTTTCCTACTTGAAGACGCTGTTCGGAGACACAGCCACGAAAGAGAGCGACTACGCCTTCAATTACATGCCGAAGGTGGATCGCAACTACTCCTGGACTCAGATCTGGGACAACATGTATCGCGGCTCTGTGAAGGGGTTGGTCGCCTTTGGCATGAATGGTGTGGCGATTGGTCCCGACTCGCAGAAGAATATCGACGCACTCAAGAAGGCCGACTTCCTCGTCGTGGGCGAGATCTATCCCGACGAGACCAGCGAATTCTGGAAGTCCCCCGGAATCACACCGGAGGAAATGAAGACTATTAACACCACGGTTTACCGCCTGGCCTGCGCGGGTTTCGCCGAGAAAGACGGATCGATGACCAACTCGGCGCGCTGGCTGCAGTGGAAGAACGTCGCGGTTCCACCTCCGGGCGAGTGCCGCCTGGATCAGGACATTGTTGCGCAAATCTTTCTTAAGGTGCGCGAGCTTTACCAGAAAGACGGAGGCAAGTTCCCCGATCCTATCCTGAATCTGACGTGGCCCTACGTGAATGCCCAACATCCCGCGCTCGGAGATTTGGCAAAAGAGATGAACGGGAAAGCTCTGGCCGATCTCACGGATCCCAAGACGCAAGTCACGATCAAGAAAGGTCAGCAACTGCCGGGATTCGCCTGGTTGAAAGACGACGGCACGACCGCCTGCGGGATCTGGATTTATGCCGGATGCTGGACTGAGGCTGGGAACCAGCTGGCGCGCCGCGGCACCGAAGATCCCTCGGGGCAGGGGATCTACCAGAACTGGGCGTGGTCGTGGCCGGCGAATCGCCGCGTCTTGTATAACCGAGCCTCGTGCGATCCCTCAGGCAAGCCTTGGGACGGAACCCGCAAGCAGGTGTGGTGGAACGAGTCGGCGCAAAGCTGGGTGGGAAACGATGTGCCGGATTTCAAGGCGGACTCGAATCCGAAAGACCACATGGGTCCGTTCATCATGAATGCAGAAGGCGTCGGCAGGATATTTGCGCCTTTGGGGGCTTTCGCCGATGGGCCTTTCCCCGAGCACTATGAGCCAATCGAGAGTCCGGTGCAAAATGCGCTGCACCCGAACCAGCAGAACAATCCCGTAGTCAAGAAGCTGAAGACGCCTATGGATAAATACGCTACTCCGGGCGACGGTTTCAACGTGATCTGCACTACCTACCGCCTCACCGAGCATTACCACTATTGGACAAAGAACAACGCGATGAATGTGCAGCTCATTCCCGAGGCGTTCATCGAGATTCCGGTGGAGTTGGCTGCCGACCTGGGAATCAAGGGCAACGACAAGGTGAAGATTACGAGTGCACGAAGCTATTACATCGCAAAGGCTTTCGTCACCAAACGCATCAAGCCCATGACGATTGACGGCAAGAAGGTTTACCAGATCGGTATTCCGATCCATCAGGGTTTTCGCGGCATTCAGGAAGACGAAGATAAGAACGCCAGGACTCTGCTGAACCGGCTCACGCCGACGGTAGTGGATCCCAACGCATATACGCCGGAGTTCAAGGGTTTCATGGTGAAAGTGGAGAAGGTTTAGGGAACGTATGAGCCAGGCAACTTTAGCGGTTCGCCGAATTTCCGGCCACGCCGGAGCCGCTCCCGGCGACGATGTGGAGCGCGATTATCAGGTCTGCAAGCTGGTCGATACCACGACGTGCATCGGCTGCAAAGCATGCGAAGTAGCCTGCCTGGAGTGGAACGGGTACACGTTCACCGACACGGTCTTCGACAACAGCTATCAGACCATGCCGGAGACGTCGTGGAACTATTGGAACCTGATCAAGTTCAACGAGCATGAGCGCGAAGACGGCAGCATTACGCTGCTGATGCGCAAAGACCAGTGCATGCACTGCGCCGATCCGGGCTGTCTTGCGGCTTGTCCAGCGGATGGCGCGATCGTGCAATACACCAACGGCATTGTGGATTTTCAGCAGCAGAATTGCATTGGCTGCGGTTATTGCGTCAGCGGCTGCCCCTTTGATATTCCCAAGTTCAATCCCAAGACCAAGAAGATGTTTAAGTGCACGCTTTGCGTGGACCGTGTGAGCGAGGGATTGGAACCGGCGTGCATCAAATCCTGTCCCACTGGGTGTCTCCACTTCGGAAGCAAGGATGACATGGTGGATCTCGCGGAAACTCGCGCCAAGCAGCTTCGCGAGAACTACGGGATCGAGAAGGCGGGAGTCTACGATCCGGCGGGCGTGGGCGGAACTGGCGTCATCTACGTGCTTCATGATGTCACCAATCCTGAGGCTTATGGTGGATTGCCGAAAGATCCGCACATTCCATGGGTGGTGCGCTTCTGGAAAGGGCCGGCGAAGTGGATTGGCAATCTGGCTATGCTGGGCGGCGTTCTCGGCGTGACCCTGCACTACCTGCGCTATGGTCCGAAGGAAGTGTCTGACGAGGACGGGAAGAATGGGAACGGAGGGAAACCGTGAGCACTTCGCACGTCATTTCATCCGACCGCGCGACCGGCGAATCTGGCGGCGAGATTGTTCGCTATACGCTAAGCGAGCGGGTTCAACATTGGCTCGGCGCGTTGACCTACATCTATTGCCTGATTACAGGTCTGGCCTTCTGGTCGCCTTATATGTATTGGCTCGCCGCCATTGTCGGGGGAGGGCCGACGGCGCGCTTCTGGCATCCCTGGTTTGGGCTGGCCTTCGCGGTCTCCGTGGGATGGATGTACAAAATCTGGCGCGGCGACCTGACTACGACCGACGCGGACCGCCGCTGGTGGAAAGCTATAGATCACTACGTCGAAAATGATGATGAGAAGTTGCCGCCGGTTGGCCGGTTCAATTTTGGCCAAAAGCTGTTCTTCTGGCTGATGTTTTTCGGTGTGATCCTGCTGCTGATTTCGGGACTGGGGCTGTGGTTCGTCGAATCCATCCCGTGGAGCCTGCGCTGGCTGCGCTATCTGGCGGTGACGGTACACGTGGTCGCGGCGATGGCTACCATCGGAGCGTTCATCATTCATATTTACATGAGCGTCTTCATGGAGCCCGAATCGTTCCACGCGATGGTCCACGGGCGCGTCTCAGACGCCTGGGCGCGTACTTATCACCGGCTCTGGTACGAGCAAGTCACGAAGGGAACTTCCGGACAAAAATAACAGGCGCGATCAGCGCCGAGCGGAAACCCGTCTGAAAACCGCTCTACTTCGCAAAATCCGGCCGCAATCAAAGTGCATCCAAAGTTTCAGATAGAATCTTCTGCTTGAACACCATGTTGAGAGGAATTATGCGCTCGTTAGTCGATCGATTCGCCCTCATCACAGTTGCGCTTCTGCTGCCTGTGGTACTGCTGCAGGCGGCGGATGTAGATACGAAGTTTCATAACGCTCCGGCATCAGCCCAGGCGGCGAAGAATCCTTACGAGGGCAACGATGCTGCAGCGCAGGCGGGCAAGCCGTTGTATGCGAAGAATTGCTTGTCGTGCCATGGCAAGCTAGGAAAAGGCACAGGGAACGTACCGTCGCTGGTGGATGGCAAGCTGGATTCCGTCAAACCTGGGGAAGTGTTCTGGTTTATCACTCGGGGCGACAAAGATAACGGGATGCCATCGTGGGCATTCTTGCCGGCGAGCCAGCGCTGGAAAATCGTTACGTATGTGACCTCAGTCTTGCCGGCGCTGAACGCGGAGCCGGAAACAGCAGCCGCGCCGCCGGACACGGCCACATCCAAGCTGAAGGCCCCGCCTCCAAAACCGCCGTTCACGGATTTTCGCTATGAGAAGCCGGGCACAGTTCGCAAGATCACGGTGAGCGATCTTCCGCAGCCGTATGCGACCCAATCAGCCGATAACGGTCCCCAACTGGTGGCTCGTCCGGAGAATGCTTGGCCGGTTGCGCTGCCTGGATTCAAGGTGGAGTTGTATGCCGCCGGTCTCGACAATCCTCGAACACTGCGCACGGCTCCGAACGGCGACATTTTTCTTACCGAGAGCGACCCTGGGCGTATCCGCGTCTATCGTGGGATGACCAGCGACGGCAAGCCCGAGCAGTCAGCCGTTTTCGCCAGCGGGCTGAAGCATCCCTATGGCTTGGCGTTCTATCCTCCCGGACCTGACCCGCAATGGTTGTATGTGGGAAGCACCAGTGAACTGGTTCGCTTCCCTTATCACAACGGCGATCTGAAGGCGAGCGGCGCTCCGCAACACATTGCCGATCTTCCGGACACGGGCGGGCACTGGACGCGGGCTGTGGAATTCTCTCTGGATGGCAAGAGAATGTTTGTCGCGGTGGGCTCGGGATCGAACGTCGACGACCCCGACACCCATCCCCGAGAGAAGAACCGCGCCGACATTCTGGTCTGCGACCCCGCGAACTGCAGGCTGAATGTCTATGCCTACGGCATTCGCAATGCGGGAGGCGGGATTGCCGTGAATCCCGAGACGGGCGAGCTGTGGTGCTCGGTAAACGAGCGTGACGCGCTCGGCGACAACTTAGTTCCCGACTACATCACGCACGTACAGGAAGGTGGATTCTACGGCTGGCCGTGGTGGTACGTCGGCGGCCATCAGGACCCTCGGCATCTGGGCAAGCATCCGGAGTTGAAGGACAAAGTGATCGTCCCGGATGTGCTTCTACAGCCCCACAATGCGTCCCTGCAACTTACGTTCTATGAAGGCCAACAGTTCCCAGCAGAGTATAAGGGAGACATTTTCGCGAGCGAGCACGGCTCCTGGAACAAGGCGGTGCGCGTGGGCTACGAAGTGATCCGCGTTCCGCTGCACCAGACCGGCCATGCCACCGGCGAGTACGAAGACTTCCTCACCGGCTTCGTGCTGCCGGATGGCAACGTATGGGGACGTCCCGTGGGCATCACGGTGGCCCCGGACGGTTCACTGCTGGTAAGCGACGACGGCTCGGACTCGATCTGGAGAGTCAGCTACGGAAAGTAGCGCCGGCAGCCTGCCCTTTTTGCGAAGCCCGAGCGAAGAAGAATCCTGCGCTGGGAACGAACCACAGGAGGAAAATGGTGGGCGCTGTAGGATTCGAACCTACGACTTCCACCGTGTGAAGGTGACACTCTACCGCTGAGTTAAGCGCCCAACCCTTTTCTATTCAAACATCAGTGAGTAGTTCCTGCAACCCCGGTACCGGCGCGGGTCGACTCGGCGAGGAGTGTTTGGGCCGCTGATGGCGGTGTTTGGACGCGGGAACAGGCCGTGGTAGCCTATGCTCGGCAGGGGGCAGAGGCGGGTTCGGGTCCGTCGGCACCTGTGTCCAAAGTGACTCTTGATGCCGGACCAAACCAGGCCCCTTCGACCCACCGTATCCTCCTCATCTGGGAGCACTTCTGGGGTTTCGTCTGATCAGGACAAAGAGCAACTTTCCCTTCCGGATGGGGTTCAATCTAGAGTGAGTACTGCCGCCATCGACCGCGGGGTCCTGATGGCATCGCTGGGGTCTCGTCCGGCCGGATCTGTACAACCGGCGATTGCTGGCGCCGAGAGCTATACCGATGCCGAGGTCATGCTGCGAGTTAAGGCGGGAGACCAGTCCGCCTTCGATTACCTCGTGCAGAAATATCGGCGGCCGCTGGTGAGCTTTATGTACCGCATGGCGCGCAATACGGCGGCAGCGGAGGATCTCGCACAGGAAGTTTTTCTGCGAGTATACCGCTCGCGCCAGACTTACGAAGCCAGCGCCAAGTTCACCACCTGGCTGTATCGGATCGCGACCAATCTGGCTGTGAACCACGCGCGTGATACGCGACACGAACGGCCGGAGGTAACGGTCAGCCTCGATGAGCCAGATGAGGAAACCGGAACGACGCTGGATGTGGCCGACGGTACGATGACTGCCGAAGAAGCTTTGGTGCGGCGGGAACGGATGGCGGCGATTCGAAGCAAGGTGGAAGCCTTGCCGGAACGGCAGAAGCTGGCGGTCATCATGCACAAGTACCAGCAGATGGATTACAAGCAGATTGCCGATGTACTGAAATTGAGCGAGTCAGCGACGAAATCATTGTTATTCCGGGCATATCAGACTCTGCGGGAACAGTTAAAAGAGTTTCTCTAGGAAGCGACGTTCTTATTTTTGCGAAATAGCAGTGAAGTGACAGAGCGAAGAGAGAATAAGGGAGCAAGGTTATGAAGTGCGAAGAGATTCACGAAATAATGCCGGACCTGGCGTCCGGGCTGATGGGGATGACGCCGGAGATCGGCGGGCACCTGGCGGACTGCGGCGCGTGCACCGCAAAGATGGCGGAGTTCCGGCAGACCATGGCGCTGCTGGATGAGTGGCGTGCGCCTGAGCCATCGCCGTATTTTGACGTGCGACTGCAGGCGCGTCTGCGGGAAGAGATGGCCAAGCCGCAGAGCAGTTGGATGGCATGGTTCCGGCGTCCGGTGCTGGCGGCAGCGCTTACGGTGCTGATGGCAATTGGCGTGGGCCTGTTCTTCTCAACCGGCGGACGAATCTACAACACTGGCGATGACGAGGTCGCGGCCATGGATCCTCAGGCAACAGAGCCGGGCACCGCGGTAAGCGATCTGCAGGCCTTGGAAAAGAATCACGATCTTTATTCCGACTTCGATTTGCTGGATGACCTGGCAGTGCAGCACGATGTGGTGGCGAATCCGTAAGAAAAGAAGCGGATGTTCGAAGCGGAGTACAGAGTGGGACGAACCCAAGGGCGGGGAGAATGCGGCGGGGCAATTTGATGACGCGATGGATGGCGACGGCTGCGTTTGCCGGAGCGACCGTTGTAGTGTCTCTTTCTCCATGTCTCGCCCAGCGTAGCCACTTCTCGCCTGTGCAGGGACGGCCGCCAGCGCAGATTCAGAATCATCCACAGCCTCGCCCGGGAGGGCATGCCGGTGATTGGCTGCGCCGTTACAAAGGGATGTCTCCAGGCGAGCAGGAGCGGGCGTTGCAGAACGATCCGGCGTTCCGCCGTTTGTCTCCGGAGCACCAGCAGTTGTTGCGGCAACGGTTGCATCATTTCGCGAGCCTGCCGCCCGAACAACAGCAGCGCATGCTGAATCGCATGGAGACCTGGGAGCATCTGACGCCGGGCCAGAAACAACAGGCGCGAGCATTGTTTGGCCGAATGCAGCAGCTTCCGTCCGACCGGCGGCGCATGGTAACCACCGCGGTGCGCGATCTGCGCGCCATGCCACCGGGAGAGCGGGAGCAAATCATTGATTCCAACCGCTTCCGGAGTGTGTTCTCGCCGGAGGAGCGCGACATTATGCGCGGCGCCACCCGGCTACCGCTCGCGCCTCCAGAGAACGGCCGGCCTGAGGAAGCGCCTGCTCCCGAGCAGTAAGGCAGTTCTCAGTTTCTGGTTTCTATTTCCAGTCTCTGCCTTAGGCTGTCTCCAGAGAGGTCCGGGAAGGGCACGGCTTCAGCCCGTGCCACTCAAGACCACGTAAGATGCGGGCTTTAGCCCTGAGACCCTGCTCACTGCGAAATCCTTCAATGAAAATCGTGCGAGACAGTTTCCGCTTTCGTGACAAACAAGGGCAGCACGCGCTCCGCTTTGACTGAGATCACGCTGTCCTGATTCTGCAGAATGCCTTCGATGGCCAGAAACCGTTCCGAAGCCAGCAGCAGACGGTTTTGATGAAAAAGATCGGGCGTGATGATCGCATTCGCCACTCCAGTTTCATCTTCCAGACTGACAAACACAAAGCCTTTCGCCGTTCCCGGACGCTGGCGCGTGATTACGCAGCCTCCGATGCGAAGACGCTTGCCGTTGGGAATATCGCGGAGTTCGCTGGCCCGGCGAATGCCCATGGCATTAAGCCAGTCGCGTCGGTAAGCCATGGGATGCGGCCCCACAGTGAGGCCGGTGCCGTGGAAATCTGCAACCAGGCGCTCTTCGTGGTTCATGGGTTGAAGCGGCGAAGGCGCATCGGGCTCCGGCAACTTTTCCAGCAGCGGCCCGGAGCCGCGCACAGCACGTTCCACCTGCCAGAGGGCATCGCGGCGGTGAAGCTTCGAGTACCGAGTGCCGAGTGCCGAATACCAAGAAGAAAAATCTTTGTCATTCTGACCCCCGAGCGAACGCGAGGGGCGGAGGGATCTCGGTACTCGGTACTCGGTACCAGCTACTGAATTCAGCGCGCCGATTTCCGCCAGCGTGGTCAGTTCATCCTTGCGCAATTCCGGAACACGGCGAGTCAAATCGTGAATAGAAGCGAATGGAGCAAGCATGCGCTCCCGCACCAGAGCCTGACCACCTTCCTCGCGCAAGCCGCGGACGTAGCGCAATCCCAAGCGTAGCGCCGGCGTCCCGCCGGCAGGGCGAGCGTCCTGCACGATCGTTTTACTGGCCACTGGCCACTGACCACTGGCCACTGCTTCTAATGTGCACATCCACTCCGAGCAAGTCACATCCACCGGCAGCATTTTTAATCCGTGCCGCTGCGCATCTTTCACAATCGTCGCCGGAGAATAAAATCCCATAGGCTGGTTGTTGAGCAGCGCAGCGGTAAACGCAGCCAGATAATGGCATTTCAAGAAAGCACTGGCATAGGCGATCAGCGCGAAGCTGGCAGCGTGTGATTCAGGAAATCCGTAGAGCGCAAAAGAGGTGATGGAAAGGATGATTTTCTCCTGCGCTTCAGGCGGGATTCCATTGTGAGTCATGCCGGCACGCAGCCTGGCTTCGATTTCTTTCATGCGCGCCTGCGATCGCTTGAAGCCCATGGCGCGGCGCAGGTCTTCGGCTTCGCCGCCGGTAAAGTTGGCCGCAATCATGGCGAGACGAAGCAATTGTTCTTGAAAAAGCGGCACACCTAGCGTGCGTTTGAGCACAGGCTCGAGCGAAGGATGCGGATACGTGACCTCTTCCCTCCCCTGGCGGCGCAAAAGAAAAGGATTCACCATCTGCCCGACGATCGGCCCCGGCCGGATAATCGCGACCTGCACCACGATGTCATAAAAACGTTTCGGACGCAGTCGCGGCAGGCACGACATTTGCGCCCGGCTTTCAACCTGGAACAAGCCTATAGTGTCGGCTTGTTGCAGCGCGGAATAGACCACCGGATCATCCTGCGGAAGATGCGCCAGATCGACTTCCTCACGATAATGTTTGCTTACAAGCTCGATCGAATCCTTGAGCACAGCCATCATTCCAAGGCCGAGCAGATCCACTTTGATGATGCCCATGTCCGCGCAATCTTCTTTGTCCCACTGCACTACGACGCGGCCGGGCATGGAAGCGGGTTCAAGAGGCACGACAGAATCAAGCTGCCCCTGGCAAATGACCATGCCGCCGGAATGCTGCCCAAGATGGCGCGGCATATCCTGAACGGCAAGGCACAGCTCGTAATATTTGCGCAGGCGCGGATGTTTGAGATCGAGTCCGGCATCGCGGAAGCGGCGGTCGAGCGCGTCGTTTTCGTCGCGAAATTCCCAGGTGGCAACGGCGGCGGAAATTTTGGCAAGCGTTTCCGGATCGAATCCCAACGCTTTGCCCATTTCCCGCGCCGCCATGCGGTTGCGGTAGGTGATGACATTCGCCGTCATGGCTGCGCCGCGCTCGCCATAGCGCCGGTAAACATATTGAATAACTTTTTCGCGCTCGTCGCCGCTGGGCAGGTCGAGATCGATGTCAGGCCATTCGCCGCGCTCTTCTGAAAGAAAGCGCTCGAACAGAAGCTCCATGCGGACCGGATCGACGGCCGTGATGCCGAGTGAATAACAGACAGCGCTGTTGGCAGCCGAGCCGCGTCCCTGCGCCAGAATGTTTTGCTTGCGACAGAAGTCGACCAGATCCCAAACGATAAGAAAATATCCGGCAAGCTTAAGTTTCTCGATCAGCACGAGTTCGCGTTCAATCTGGTGCTGGGCGCGGGTTTGCATGTCAGGCGAAGTTCGGCCATAGCGCTGGCGAAAACCTTCCCATGCACGATCGCGCAGAAACGAGTTCATGGTTTCACCTTCGGGAACGGGATAACGCGGAAACTGATAGCCGAGGTCGTTGAGCGTGAATTCGAGGCGTGAAGAAAGTTCGAGGGTGTTGCTGATGGCTTCGGGCAGGTCAGCGAAGAGTTGTTGCATCTCCTGCGGCGATTTCAAGTGACGCTCGGAGTTGCGCGCCAGCAGCCGGCCCGCGGTCGATAACGTGCGGTGATGGCGGATGGCGGTGAACGCGTCGCAGAGTTCGCGATCTTTCGCGGCGGCGTAGCACACACCATTAGTCGCGAGCAGAGGAAGGTTGAGCGACCTGGCGATCGTGATGGCAGCCCGGTTGCGAGTTTCTTCCTCCCGATGGAAATGGCGCTGCAACTCGATATACACATTGCCGCGGCCAAAAAGTCCGATCAGTTGCTCGACCTGTTTGCGGGCTTCTTCGCTGCCGCCGTGCTGCAAAGCGGCGGCCAGCGGCCCATCCGCGCCGCCAGTCAGGCAAATGAGGCCCTGAGCATGTTCTTCCAACTCTTCCTTCTCCACTGCGCCCTCACCTTTCTTGGCGCGCAACTTCATCTTGGTGATCAGGCGACAGAGATTTTGATAACCGGCGCGAGAAGCGACGAGGAGAGGAAGACGAAACTTACCACGCGGCGAACAGGCGGTAACTTCCGCGCCGATGTGCGCCTTGAGCTTGAGTTTTTTCGACGCTATGTGAAAGCGTGGCGCACCGTAAACTCCGTCGCTATCAAGCAATGCCATGGCGGGCATGCTGAACCGGGCGCAGGCCGACATCAACTCCTCAGGCAAGGAAGATCCTTCGAGGAAGCTGAAAGCAGAACGGGCATGAAGCTCGATATACATCAGAGATCAGTGATCAGTGGCCAGTGGCCGGTTCTCGTGAATTCAGTAGAAAATACTGGCCACTGATCACTGGCAACTGACCACTGTTCTTCAGTCATACGTGCCTTCTACGAACCAGCTTCCGCCGAGCAGATCGTGCACGAGCCGGTAGAGAACGATACCTTCTGCATTTTGCAAGGCGATATCCCACTCGTCGCGCGCCCAGGCTTCCCGCTGCCACCAGTCGCCGGAACTGCGCCATGGGCCGGCTTTCCAGAGCACACTGCCCTGAGCTTCTTTCTTCTTCGAGCAGACTACGTTCGCCAGTTCCCCATTTTCCAAAGTCACGGTGACGCGCAGTGGCGGACGGAACCGGCGCAGAGCAGCGACGGCCGATTTTTCTTCTTCTGCAACTTCTTGTCGCTTTGTTTTCTGAGCTGCCTCAGGCATGAAGCGCCGCATGCGGAAACCTTCGGCACGATACGTATCCAGCAACTCCAGCGAGCCTATGCGCGGCTCGCCGACCAGCCCGGCAATGCGCGCCAGCGTGAGTTCCAACTTTTCCGGTTCCGGCGATGGAGGCAAAAACAAGCCGCCCTGAGCCGACCGCGGCCGCGCCGGCTCCGCGGCAAGATGAATCTTCAGGATCGGAGCACCCGGTGGATGCGCGCTCAAATCCAGTTGCAGCAGCTTGAGAAAAAGTTTGGGATCCAGCATGGGAAGAGGAAGACGAAGAGTTCGGCAGAATTTGCTTTGCCGCCCGGAAATAAAATGCTGAGCCGGCAATTGGGATTGAGCTGCGCTATGCGCTGCGTCGCTTTCGCTAGGAATTCCGAAGGTATCGAGTTGAGGGTCGACTCCCGCCAGGTTTTGCAATTCCAGCGTAAGCCGCAATTCCTGCGTGGCCAGAGCACGCGCAGCCAAACGCGCGCAAATCTGATCGAGCAGTCGATTCAGCAGGAAGGCCAGCGGCTCCAGCAGCATGATGGGATATTCCAACTCGATGGCTTCCTCAAATACGGCCGGCGCTTCCACCGGAACCAGCGTGCGAGAAGCCGCGCCCCGCGCCAGTTTCTGCAGATGCAAGCCTTCCTGTCCCAGGCGCTCGCTCAGAGCAACTTCCGGCAGCGCAGCCAGAGCGCGCAGATCGCGGATGCCCCAGCGCTCAAGGGTTGCAAGCAGACGCACTGATTCTTTTTGCTGCTCGTCTTCTTTCTTTTTCCCTTCCCTCTCTTTTCCTGCAATCCAACCAGCAAATAAAACTTCCACCGGCAGAGATCCCAGAGACTCGGCTTCTTGCCCAGATGGAATCACAGTCACACTGGAAAAGCCGCGAGCCGCAAGCATGGCAGCATCGGGATTCGAAGCCACAGCGACGTTCCCATCCAGTCCAAGATCTGCGGCACAGCGGAAGAGGTTGTGAGCAATCTCCAGCAATGTCCCGAAAAGTGATTCCATGCCCGCCAGATCAAGAATCGCCGTATCAGCCGCGGCACCTTCCACGCACGGCGAGAAAGACTGCGCACAATCCAGCAGGGCGGCGTGCGCCAAAGATTCCTGCAACGGAGAACGCGGGCGCAGCGTCAACTCCGAACAAAGCTCCGCCTGGGCTTTCGTCATTCCAGGCGTGACGCCCACGCGGCCCGCACTTTCATTCACGGCAAAAACTTTTTCCAGCGGAGGCTTGCCTTCAAAAATAGCCACGGCCCGCGCGCGCAACTCCGGCTCGGCACGAAAAACCGCAGCCACGGGAAAATTCGGCACGAAGATGCAGGCAAACATGAAGTAGTACCTGGTACCCAGTTGTCAGTACCCAGTCAGGTTTTTCTGGCAACTGGGTACTGGCAACTGGCTACTGTTTTTTATCCCGCCCAGGCAGTTTTGCTGGCGAATGTGATCTCGGCGGAACGAACCGGTTTGCGATCCAGCCGGGATCGCACTAACTCCGCCGTAATTTCCAGTCCAGTCAGCAATTGCGCATGAGTGGGCAACAGAGGTTGAGAATCCATAGACTGCCCGCTTATTCGATTCTCTGACGATGTCAGCTTTATTAATCCCAGCTTGATCAATAAAGAAGAACAGCTTCCGGCGATGGATTGCCGCTCGACTGCCAGCAGAACGGTGGGCGTATGCTCCACCGCGCGCCGGAAACGGAACCACGTGGTCAGCGGGATGCGGCGCGCTGCTTGCGGCGGCAGATCGCCAAGATCGAGAGCGATCAATCCGAAGCCTCCGCTTTCAAGCAGCAAGTCGGTAGCACGCAGAAGCTGTTCCAAGCTCTTCTCTGGTGAATTCTCCCCGCAGCGCACCCATAGCAGCCGGTCCAAGTCGATTCCGGCATCGGCGGCGGACTGCGGATCGAGAGCATCGCTCGCGTCCACCAGCACGCAGCATTCCCCGCGACGAGTGGCAGCGGCCAGTGCGGCCAGCAGCAAGGTGGTTCGGCCGGATGAGGCTGGACCGCAAATTTCAGTCAGGCAGCCGCGCGGCAGACCTCCGGTAAGCGCATCCATCGCAGCGATGCCGCTGGAAACCATTTCCGCCGCAGGACGCACTGCCAACCGCGAAGCCGGAGTAACACCGGCGAGCCTCGCGTCTGTAAAAACAGAAAAAGCTCGCTGCGGTGGGCGACCCTCGGCGCAAGGCTCCGCCCCGGAAGGCCGCGAGCACACTTCGGAGCCCTCTTCAATAAAGACAAAAGGGCGGCCCTGGGCCGCCGAAGTGGAAACCACTGCGGAAGACATAGATTCCTCGGGAAGATTTCAGGGAACGCCGGGGTTTGGAAGCCGCGGAGGCGTTTTCGCTTTTTATTCGCCTATAAAGATTCTGCGCCCGGCGTCAGGGTTTGTCAAGTAGGTTTGTCAGTTAAGACTCGCGAATGTTTCCATCCCCACCGGCCCATGCCACGATTGCTTACCTTGGCATCCGTCCCCCGTCTAAGCCAAACAGCGTAGCGGCCAGGCGCAAGTGCCCATCTATGTGTACATTACGCGCTCCGTCCAGAATTGCGCCTGAATCCGCTGCCGATTCCCACCAGAGAAGAGGAGTCTTCCATGCACAGAACTCGTCTGCTTGTTTTGTTATCCGGCTTCCTGGCGCTGGCAAGTCTTTGCCACGCTCAAACCGTGATGCTCGACCTGCCCCTGCAGAGCCAGCACGCCCTGATCACGCAGCGCATCGGCATCACCGACATCACCATCAACTATCATCGGCCGCTGGTGAATAGCCGCCAGATCTGGGGCAAGGTTGTGCCTTATGGAGAGGTCTGGCGCGCCGGAGCCAACGAAAATACCGTCGTCACCTTCACCGATCCGGTCACGATTGAAGGCCAGCCGCTCGATAAAGGAACCTATGGCCTGCACATGATCCCCGGCGAAAATCAGTGGACCGTGATCTTCTCGAAAATGTCTACCGCCTGGGGAAGCTTCAGCTACAAGCAGGATGAAGACGCGCTGCGGGTCACCGTGAAACCACAAACTGCCGACTTCCACGATGCCCTGACCTATGACTTTGATGACGTCAAACCCGACTCCACCGTAGTCACCATGCGCTGGGAAAAGGTCGCGGTGCCCTTCAAGGTTGGGGTTAATTTGAACGACACCGTCGAAGCCAGCATTCACCGGCAACTGCGCGGCCTCAATCAATATTACTGGGAGAGCTGGGACGACGTGGCCAACTATTACCTCGCCAGCAAAACGAATCTCGACGAGGCGCTGAAGGATGAAGACAAGTCGATCCAGACTGAGGAACGCTTCGACAACCTACACGCCAAATCGCAGATTCTCGAGGCCATGGGCCGCAAAGACGACGCCGCGACGGTCCTCAACAAGGCCTTGGACAAAGCCAGCGCCCAGCAACTTTATTTCTATGGCCGCCAGCTGCAAGGGCAGAAGAAGCAGGAAGAGGCATTCGCTCTCTACCGCTCCAACGCGAAGAAGTATCCCGACTATTGGACGTCGCACGTCGGTCTGGCCCGCGTTTACAGCGGCCAGGGCGAATACGACAAAGCCGTCAAAGAGATGCAAAGCGCTCTGGCAGGCGTGCCCGATGACGCCAACCGATCGAACTTGGAGAAATATATTAAGCGATTACAGTCCAAGGAGGACATCAACCGCTAACCCGGAGATGTTTAGAAGTGAGAATGGGCCAGCCCGAAAGCTGGCCCATCTTAATTTGCAAGATTGTTCGCCTCCCTCACCATACCCGGCAAGCGTTCACCCGCACCATCTTCTGACCAGCCTTGCAGCCAAACGCCTGGGCAAACTCCGGCATATTCGAAACCACGTTATCGATGCGGAAGATGGGTAACGAGTGCGGGTTGGTAGTAACGAGCATACGCGCTATCTCCGGACGCACGCTGGAGCACCACGAGTAGGCATAGGAGAGGAAGAAGCGCTGGCGATAGGTCCAGCCGTCCGGACCTTTGTCGTCGAGCGATTTCCCTTGCGTCTTGAGTGCGGCCTCCAGCGCGAACAGCGCGAGGTGGATGCCGCCGTTATCCGCCGTGTCCTCACCCTGGGTCAACAAGCCATTCTGCTTGACTCCAGGGCCAGCATCGGGAACCTCCTGCGTGTACTCGTCGGCAATGCACTTGCCGCGTTCGTCATACTGCTTGCCGTCTTCCGCAGTCCACCAGTCGCGCAGGTTGCCGTGAGCGTCAAATTTGCGTCCCTGGTCGTCGAAGCCGTGAGTCAGTTCGTGACCAATGACCATGCCGATTGCGCCATAGTTCACCGAATCATCCATGTCCTTCTCAAAGAACGGCGGCTGCAGAATGCCGGCGGGAAAGTTGATGGTATTCAACTGGGGATCGTAATACGCATTGATGGTGGGCGGCGTCATCGTCCACTCGCTGCGGTCGACAGGCTTGCCGATCTTGGCCACAAAGCGCTCGAATTCGAAGGCCGAAGCCTGGCTCACGTTGGCCAGATAGCTGTCGCGCGTAATTTTCACGCTGGAATAATCGCGCCAGTGCGAGGGATAGCCAATCTTGTCTTCGATTCCCTTCAGCTTGACGATGGCCTGCTCCTTGGTGGCAGGCGTCATCCAACTCGCGCTTTCAACGTCGTCATGCATGGCGCGCTCGATAGCATGCACCATTTCAATCGTGCGCGCCCGGCTCTCCGGCGGAAAAGCGCGGTCCACATAAGCCTGTCCAAGAGCTTCGCCCAGGTCGCTGTCGGCGGCCCGAGTGCAGCGCCGCCAGCGCGGTAACTGCTCTTCCTGGCCAGCCAGCGTGTGGGCGAAGAAATCAAAGGTCTCGTCCACCATCGCTTTGGTCAGGTAAGGCGCGGCACGGTGAATCACCTGCCAGCGCATATAAATCTTCCACTGCTCGAGCGGACGCTCGACCAGTAACTTGTTTTCGGCACGGAAAAACTCCGGCGAGCTGACGATGTAGTGATCGCTGGCCGGAGCCTTCACTGCTTTCAGGTAGACATCCCATTCGATGGAAGGCGTGAGCTCGCGAATCTGGGCCAGGCTCATCTTGTTGTTTATATTCTTCGGATCGCGGCGCTTGATGTTATCCATCTGCGCCTGGGCTAGAGCGGTTTCCAGTTCGATCAAGGTACCCGCGTCGCCGCTGGCTTGCGCTTCCGATTCCCCCGCCAGCACAAACATTTTCTGCACGTGCGCCCGAAATTTCTTGAGAGTCTCCGCCGACTTCTCGTCGGTTTTGATGTAGTAGTCGCGACTGGGCAGGCTCAAGCCGCCCTGATCGATCTGCGCCACCACTTTCGAAGCGTCGTCAAAGTCCTGCCCGCCGCTGAAACCGAAGAACGGAGCGTTCGTCTGATTGTCGCTGCCCTCCCATGCCCCAGGAAACAGGTGATGGAGATGTGCAATCTCAAGCGTGAGTTCCTTCTTTGACTTGAGGGCCGCAATTCGATCCAATTCCGGCTGCAAGGGCTTCAAACCGGCAGCTTCGATGCCGCTCTCATCCATGCAGGCCGCCCAATAGTCGCCGATCTTCTGCTGCACCGCGCTGCGATTCGGATCGTTCTTGCTGCTCGCCTCCAGCGTTTCGCGCAACACATTCTCGTTCCACAATTCCAGGCCGCTTCCAGTAGTCCAGTAAACCTGGTCAGCCGGAATCGGATTGGCTGTGATCCACTTGTTGCAGGAGTATTTGTAGAAATCATCGCAAGGATTAAGGCTTTGGTCGATTAGATTGGGATCAAAGTGTTCGAGTTTGGGAGCCGTCGTTTCCACCGCAGCTCCGGCAGTCGCGCCGGAAGTCGAGTTCAGCGTAGCGTTTTGTCCAAACACGGCCAGGGGCAAGCTCAGAAGTAGAAAGCACAAGATGATTCTGGGAATAAACATTTAGCCTCTTTTCGGGGAACAGCGAGATTGCAGCAAGAGCAATCGCTCCTTGAAATTTAAGTACATGGGAAGATGAAGGTCCGGCAGCGCAGGGACGAAACGGCACACTCCAGCCCACGGTGCAACAAGATATTAGGCGCAACAACATATTATATGACGCGCGGACAGCAGCGTGGTTAGCGGAGAGACCTGACAACTAGCCCGTGTTATGTAATCCGGCAGCGATGCCATTGATGGTCGCGCCCAGAGGATACTCAAGTTTCCCCAGATCTTCTCCAAGTTGCTTGCGTCGCAAAAGCTCCACCTGGATCAGGCTCATCGGATCCACGTAGGGATTGCGCAGATGAATAGAGCGCGCCAGCACCCGGTTGCGCGCCAGCAACTCCCGTTGCCCCGAGATGCGGAGAATTACTTGCCGCGACCGCAGAAACTCCTCTTCGAGCATAGCGAAGACGCGCGCGCGCAACCCCGTGTTCTTCACCAATCCCGAATAAACGCGAGCAATGTGGAGATCGGCCTTGGCCATGCCGAGCTCGACATTGCGCACCAGGTCCGAAAACAGAGTGAAGTGCTTTAACATCTCGCGCAGCAGCCGCTCGTGACCTTTTCCCTTTGCGGCGAAGCTCTGCAATCCTTGTCCGACTCCATACCAGGCCGGCACAGCATGACGGCTTTGCATCCATCCGAACACCCACGGAATCGCGCGCAGGTCCTCCAAACGACGTCCCCTGGTCCGGCGCGATGGCCGTGAGCCGATGCGCGCTGCATCCAGTTCCTGCATCGGTGTGGCTTGCTCGAAGTATTCCAGCACGTCGGCATTCTCCGCGATGTCGCGGCGATAGACGCGATAAGCTTCCCCTGACATTTCCTCCATCGCCTCTTCCCAGCGCCCCTGATCCTTTGACGGAGCGCCAGAGCGCGTGAACGCTTCCAGGCTCGCGGCAATCATCAGTTCCAGGTTCCATTCCGCGAGCACGGCATCGGCATACTTCCAATTGAGAACTTCTCCCTGCTCCGTGATGCGGATGCGTCCCGTAAAACAACCTTCGGGCTGGGCCAGGATTGCCCCGTGAGTAGGACCGCCTCCGCGCCCAACCGTACCTCCGCGACCATGAAAAAGGCGCAGCTTCACTCCGCATTCTCGCGCCACTCCATGCAGATCGCGGTGCGCTTTGTGCAGTTCCCATGTGCTGGTCAGCATTCCTCCATCTTTGTTGGAGTCGGAGTAGCCCAGCATCACTTCCTGCCATCGTCCCCAGGAATCAAGCAGCGGTTGATACTCAGGATGCTGCCACACACGTCGCATCACGCCGGCCGCCGCGCGCAGAGCATCGATCGACTCAAACAGCGGCACTGGCATCAGGCCGGGATCGTGACCGCTGCCGGAACCGGCCAATCGGACGCCGCAATCCTTCGCCAGGCGGACAACGTTGAGCACATCGTCTTCGGACTCCACGCCGCTGATGATGTACTGACGGATCGACTGTGCCGGATAAACCTGCTTGAGCCGATGGATCGTATGGAAAGTCTCGATTAGCTCCTGCGCCTGAGGAGAAAACTCACTGCTCTCGGGAGAAGCATCTCCTGCCGCCAAGGCGGGACCGGTCTTTCGCAAATCGGTCTTTCTTAGTTTCGTCTTTCTTGGTTCGAGGCTTCCCAGCCCGATTTTACTTGGATCAATCGTTCTTGCGCCGATCTCCTGCAGAACTTCGGCGTGCACGCGGGCATGCTGGCGAATATCGAGAACCTGAATATGGAAGCCGAAAGTTCGCAGTTGCCGCAACAATGGATCGACATAGGCCTCCGCGAGCCGCTGACCGCGATTTTCTATCAAGCTCGACCGCAGCATGACCAGATCGGATTCAAACTCCGACGCGTCCTTATACGAACCCTGAACGTCCGGGCCTTCGCGGCTGCGCTGCAATCGGTAAAGCACGTAGGAAAGAAAACGCCGGTAAAGCTCCGTGGTATTGCCCGGCCCCCACGGCATGGCGGCTCCGGGCAGCGATCCTTTATATTGCGCCAGCCGCGACACAATCGGCGCGGAAACCCCCGCTTGCCGCAACGACGAACTCAGACAATCGCTCAACAACTCCACGCCGCGGATGTATTCGCGGATAATCATCGTTCGCGCCTGCTCAAGGGCATCTTTCACGCATTCGGGTTTGACCAGCGGATTGCCATCCCGGTCACCGCCGATCCACGATCCGAAACTGAGCAGGTTCGGCAAATCGGCCACCTCGAGAATCAGGCCGTAAACGTCGCGCATCGACTCTGCCACTTCAGCGTAGATGCGAGGCAGGGTTTCAAAAAGCGAAAGCCGGAAATAGCGCAGGCCCATACGGATTTCATCATTGACGGTGGGCTTGGTCTGCCGGACTTCGTCAGTCTGCCAGAGGGAAGTAATTTCGGCGTGGATGGTCTGCTCGCAGCGCAGAGCCTCGGCCTGAGTGAGGGGCAGAAGGTCCAGCCGCTCCAGTTGTTCGGCGATGCGGCGCCGTTTCAGCAGGACGGTTTGGCGCGCTACTTCCGTGGGGTGGGCCGTGAACACAGGTGTCACCATCACTTGCCGAAGCGCCTCCAGCGCCGCGTCGGCAGAGATGCCGGCTTTCTTCATGCGCGACAAAGTCCCGCAGAAGGATCCGGGCAGCGCTGCCCCTTTCTGGTCCAGTTGGCGCGCACGACGGCGGCGCTTGCGATGGTTGGTCTCCGCCAGATTTGTCAGCTCGAAATAGATTGCGAAAGCTTTGGTGACCTGATAAGCGCGCGCCAGATCCATTCTCGAAATCGTCGCTTGGGCGCGAGCCATGAGTTCATCTGCGGAATTACTGCTCCGGGCCCGTTCGCGATGCTCTATCATCAGCTTCCGCAGCTCTTCGACGGTATCGAACAATTCCTTACCCGCCTGCTCCACCAACACCCGCCCGAGCAAAGCGCCGAGTGAACTCACATCCCGCCGCAGGGAGCGATCTTTAGCGGAATCGTCCGACCGCGCCGTAAGTTCCGACAAACGGGCCTTTTGGTCGTCCGCATTCCACAGCGGTTTGGATCGGGTCATGAGGGTGAAGGATTAAGACGCGATCAGAAAGGATAAATCAAAAAGCAGTGGTCAGTGGCCAGTGGCCAGTAAAAGCCAAGCCTCAAGAGGCCGGCACGAGAAATGGCCACCGGACACTGACCACTGGCCACTGCTCTCACTTCGGAGTTTCGAAACGATACCCGATGCCGCGCAGCGTCTTGAGATACTTCGGGTGGCGCGGGTCAGTTTCGATTTTCTCGCGCAGCCGCCGCACGTAAACATCGATCGAGCGCGGCGTGACAAACGGAGTCTCTTTCCACACCGCATCGAGTAACTGGTCGCGCGTGAGCACGCGCCCTCGATGTGTAGCCAGATACTCCAGCAAGCGAAATTCCCGCACCGTGGTGAGAACCGATCGTCCTTCCACCTGCACGGTCATCGAAGAGGGGTCGATGGCAAGATCACCCAGGCGAAGCACTTCCGGCGTTACCGGCGGCTGGCGCAAGCCCCGGAGCACACTGCGAACCCGCGCCACCAGTTCGCGCGGGCTAAAGGGCTTGGTGATGTAATCGTCCCCTCCCAGTTCGAGCCCTTTCACCCGGTCGGCCTCAGCCGTTTTCGCAGTCAGGAAAATGACAGGCGTCGAGGAAAGAGCCGGGGTCTGGCGTATCTGCCGGCACAGGTCAAAGCCGTCCGCGCCGGGAAGCATCACATCCAGAAGGAAGAGCGATGGCACCTCCCGCAAGGCTTCCGAAACCACGGACCCACCGCTGACAAAGCTTTGCACCTCAAAGCCAGCCGCCTGCAGGTTGTGGGAGATCAGCCGTGCAATATCTTCCTCGTCCTCTACAACAAAGACAAGGCCGCGAGGCACGGGCGCGACGCCGGCATCGCCGGCCTGTTCGCAAGATCCCATGGGAGAGTGCATCGTCACTGATGGCCGGGTTCTGCATACGACTCTATGTCGCGAATGTTGCGGGAATGTTTCCCAAGTGTTAACGAATGATGAATTTCAAAAGCAGTGGCCAGTGTTCGGTGGCCAGTGACCAGTTCTCGCTCGGGCGGTTCGACATGGGTTTGGCTTTCACTGGCCACTGGCCACTGGCCCCTGACCCCTGCTCCTAAGTCGCTGCCCGCTTCTTCGGGGCATGCCGCAAGCTGCGGCCCTCGATCAGGCTGTAAAGATCTTCGGCGAGATTTGTGGTGTGGTCTCCCGCGCGCTCCAAAGCCTGCGCCATCAAAAGCACGTCAAAGCTCGAAGGATTGCTGTCAGTCGCTTGTTCGGTAAGGTGTTTTTGGAACAGAGCATGACAGACCCGGTCTACGTCCTTGTCCATCTGCAGCACCTTGCGGGCGCACTCCAGATCGAGATCGACGAATCCGCGATACACCAGGTCAAGCATCTCACGCAGGATCGCCGACATCTCCACCAACTGGCGCACGTCGGAAGCCGCCATCTTTGCTGTTCGCGACTGCACCCGCATGGCCACGCTCATCACGAGATCGCCAATTCGTTCCAGGTCGGTGGTGCACTTCAGGCTGGTCAGCAACTGCCGCGCCCGCGTCTCGTTCACTCGCGTGATCGCCGCCGGCAAACGCTCATCGATGTAGCGTTCGATAATGTCGAGTTCCTGCTCGCACTCCTTGATTGCCAGGAAAGCCATGCGCGAAGAATGGGTAAGCAGATCGCGCACGTTAAAAGCCGCATCACGAGCGATGAGGAAGGCCTTGAGCGCCGTGCGTGACAGATCGTCCAGCGATCCCGATCCTTTTCGAGGGAACTTCTTCCCGCCTTCCTGATTCTGCGCGGGCATCGCCTCAGCAGCGCCAATTGCACCGGGCTCAGCGATTGCGGCGCGCGGGCTGGCAGCTTTACGGGGCATATTTCAACTAGGTGAGCGCGGTTCGATCACCTTCTGACTCAGAGTATCTCACCACTGACTCAGCCGCAGTCTACTTGAGAAATATGAAAGGACGGTGAATTCAGGTTGCGGATCGCCGCGCATGCCGATTACAGTGTGAGGTTGCCCAAAATCATGGAATTGCTTGAACACTTGCGCCGCCAGCTTGCCTATGACGATTGGGCGAACCGCGAAGTCCTCGCCGGATTAAGGGCAAGCGCTCATCCTTCCGTGCGGCCACGTCAGATCTTGGCGCACATTCTCTCCGCCGAGCGCCTGTGGCTCGAGCGCATCAGACAGCAGCCACAAAACCTACCCGTGTGGCCGGATTTCACTCTCGATCAATCCCAAGAGCAAATCGTTGACCTCACCCGGTTGTGGCGCGAGTTCCTCGGCCAGATTTCTCCCGCCGGGCTCTTGCAAACGGTCGTCTACAAGAACACCAAGGGCGAGCCCTGGACCAGTACCGTGGAAGACATTTTGACTCACGTTCTGCTGCACTCGGCGTATCATCGCGGCCAGATCGCCAGCCTGGTGCGCGCTGGCGGGGAACAGCCCGCCTATACCGACTTCATCCACGCCGTTCGTCAGGGCTTGGTTGAATAAGCAAATGAATCAAGCCTGATCCGGCAAGAATGCTTGAGCAAGAAAGGCATATTCCCATGGGAGATCGTCCCTCCTACGTTGTCTTTACCCTCGTCCAGATCATCGCCGTTGCCTTTATTCTCTGGATGGTGTTTTCCATGCCTGGCCCCTGGGATTGGCAACGTGTCATGGGCGTTGCCTTGATGCTCGCAGGCGCGGCCGGAATTGCCACCGCGCGCTACCAACTAGGCAAGTCTTTCTCCCTCACCCCCCAGGCCCGTCAGTTAGTCACGCGTGGCATCTATTCGAAGATACGCAATCCGATTTACGTTTCCGGATGCATCATGCTCGCAGGATTTGTGCTGGTCCTCCACCGGCCCGTTCTCTGGCTCGTCCTTCTGGCCCTCATTATCATGCAGACGTTGCGCGCCCGCCGCGAAGCCCATGTCCTCGAAGCCGCGTTCGGAGACGCCTACCGCGAGTACCGCCGCAAAACCTGGTTCTAGGAAATCTGGTTCTGACGTTCTCATTCCGACCCCTTCGCCGCCGCGCCAAGCGGCGAGAAGGGCTAAGGAATCTGCTGTGGGATTCGATCATCACGACTCGTGCGTAGAAACGACAGCTCCGAACTTCGACGCTTCGCCGCTGCACGTGGGGTAATATCTCAGGAATGAAGAAACTGTCTGCCTTCGTTCTGCTGGTGCTCGGCGCCGCGATCCTCCTGGGCGCGTCGGGCGAACCCAGATTCCCCGCCATGCCAGTCCCGGTTTCAGGCAACGCGGTCGCCAGTCTCAAAGGCGGCTTCGAATTGTTCGCCATCATGGGACTCGGCCCCCGCAAAACCTGGGATGACGTTACCAACATGGTTTACACCATGAATCTCGGCCACCCGACGTGGCACAAGGGCCATCCCGTGCCCGGAGTTGCCGGGCGTTTGGGCGCTTCTGCTGCCGGAGCCAAGGCACAAATCGTTCTCATGGGCGGCTCTGTTTTGGATGCCCAGGGTAATGAGATCATCGTTCCGGACGTGAACGTCTATATCGAGGAACGCCGCTGGAATCGCGGCAAAGACATTCCCGTCCCGGTAGACCGCGCCGTCGTCGGCGTGGACCATGACCGCTTCGTCTATCTGATCGGCGGCCGATCGTCGAACGGTCCGATCAACAGCGTTCAGGTTTACGATGTGCAAAAAGATACTTGGACGCAGGCCACGCCTTTCCCCGGCACACCCGTCTTCGGCCTCGCCGGAGGCGTGGCCGACGGCGCCATCGTGATCGTCGATGGCGCCAAGCCAGGTCCGGCGGGCGGTCCGCGTTACATACCCTCCGACGAATGCTGGCTGGGCAAGATCGATAAAAAAGATCCCTACAAGATTGAATGGAGCAAAGTGCCGGCGCATCCCGGCCCAGCGCGTTTCGGCATCGCCGGCGGGGGCTCTGATAAGGATCACAAGATTTTCTTTTCCGGCGGCACTGCCACTCCTCACGATTACAAAGGTGTCGCCTACGACGGTCAGCCTGCTGAACCATCCACCTTCACTTTTGCCTACGACCTCCATCACAACCGCTGGGAGACCATCAGCAATGACACGCCCGATCCTCGAAGCGACAGCCACATTCTGGACACGACGATCGGACCCGTAATCCTGGGCGGGATGACGAAGGATCTCGCGCCGACCGCGGGGGTAACGCTGTTGCAAAAGAGGTGAGCGTTGCAAATTCGATTTGTCTGATGCCGTCGCTTCGCGATACAATTTCTCCGTTGATGGGCCCCGCACTTCCGTCACAAGGTTCGCACTATGGAAACTGCAATGTTTAACCCTCGCTAGTTGGCGGTAAGTCTGTTTCGCCATCCTCCTGAGTCCGCAACGTCGGACGTCTCGTTTAGTCTCTCGTAATTTGATCGGCGCATTCGCCTGTTCTTCCTGGCGAGTGTCGTAGAAAGCTCGCAGGTATTTATGGAAGCCACGGCCTCCGCTGCCGAGAAGCAGCACACTCTATGGGCCTCATTGGTGGAAGCCGTTCGCGGCTCTCACCAGGACTACACCACCGGCAGCCTGAACCGCGCCATCTTGCTCCTCGCCGTCCCCATGGTGCTGGAGATGGTGCTGGAATCGCTGTTCGCGGTAGTCGACATCTTCTGGGTTGGCAGGCTGGGCGCGAACGCCACTGCCACGGTGGGACTCACCGAGTCGATGCTGAGCCTCGTGTTCTCGGTCGCCATGGGGTTGAGCCTGTCGACCACAGCCATGGTGGCGCGGCGCATCGGAGAAAAAGATCCCGAAGGCGCCGCTGTTGCCGGAGTGCAGGCCATCGCTCTCGGCTTGATGGTTTCGCTCGCCATCGGCCTCCCGTGCGGTCTGTGGGCGCCGAACCTTCTCCGTTTGATGGGCGCATCACCGGAGATCGTCGCTGTCGGCAGCGGCTACACCAGAATTTGTCTGGGGGGAAGTTTCGCCGTGCTCTTGCTTTTTCTGAACAACGCAATCTTCCGCGGCGCTGGAGACGCAGCCATCGCCATGCGCCTGCTCTGGGTCTCGAACATCATCAACCTGGTGCTCGATCCCTGCCTGATCTTTGGCTGGGGACCGTTCCCGCGCCTCGGCGTAACCGGCGCGGCTTTGGCGACTCTGATCGGGCGCAGCATCGGCGTCGCCTACCAGTTTTATCGCCTCATGCGCGGCACCGAGCGGTTTCGCATCCTCCGCAGCCAGGTTCGCCTGCAGTGGAATGTGCTCCTGCGCCTGATGCGCGTTTCGGTGACCGGCATCCTGCAGTTCGCCATCGCCCACACCAGTTGGATCGGCCTGGTCCGCATCGTCAGCATCTTCGGCGCTGCCGCTCTTGCCGGATACACCATCGCCATCCGCATCGTCATTTTCATAATCCTGCCTTCGTGGGGATTGAGCAACGCCGCGGCAACTCTGGTGGGGCAGAACCTGGGCGCCGGACATCCCGAGCGCGCCGAGAAAGCGGTCTGGCGCACAGGGCTTTACAACGTGATCTTCCTGGGAATGGTCGGAGTCGTTTTCATTTTCTTTCCCGAGCCCATCGTCCGCCTGTTCACGAACGATCCAGCCGTGGTGCCCCTCGGAGCGGCCTGCCTGCGCATCATCAGCTACGGCAACCTGGGATACGCCTACTTCATGGTAATGATGCAGGCCTTCAACGGCGCTGGCGACACCATCACTCCAACCATCGTGAATTTCTTCGGCTTCTGGCTGCTCGAAATCCCTCTAGCCTATTGGCTGGCGATTCCGCTACATATGCGTTCCAACGGCGCTTTCTTCGCCATCGCCATAGCCGAGAGCGCAATGGCTGCCGTCAGCGCGATCTTGTTCAAGCAGGGAAAGTGGAAGAAGCAGAAAATCTAAAACCGATGCCGCGAGCCGGGTGCACCACTTCTCGCCGCCTTTGCGAGAAAGTCCGCCCTGATCGAGGCGACGCGTGGGCCGTGGATTCTGCTGGAAAATAAAGTTAGCCGTGAGGGTTCGCGAGTCGCGCGGTCATTCGCTCTATGCCGAAAAACTGGTACCCCTCCCCACCCCCCTAATCTTTAGAATCATGGAGCTAGGCATGTTTTGGCCCGCAAAATCTAGATGTCAAAGAACTTAGATACTAAAATCTTTGAAACAAAGGACTTAGGGCGCGACGCGTTGGCTCTCGCCGACCGTCAGGGCCTCGATCATCTTCGCCGATTTGAATTTATGGGACAAGGTCAGATGTCACACTTGATTGTGGAAAACGTAAAGATAAAACGCAATGAAGAATGCGTCGGCCTCTTCCTGACCTTCCAAACAATCGACATCACTGGCGACCTGCGCTGACGGCGACATCGACGGTCTGTTTATGCAAGAGATCGGCCGCTTCGGCGAGGGTGAGACCATCTGAGACTTGATGGAAATCGCTACGCCCCAATTTCTGCTGCACACCAATCGTCTTAAAGAAAAGAGCCTTGCCTTTCATGTCCACCTGCAAGAGCGTCATCTCCCAATAGCCCGGCGCGACCTCCATTTGTTTGACGTGAAACTGGCCGCCCGCATTTAGATGCCCGAACAAGCCGCCGCCGAATTTCACCTCGCGGGTAAGATGTCCGCTGAGCTCCATCAACCTCTGTTGCTTGCTGTCGATCCACAACGAGCCCTCCATCGCTTGAAAGACTTGAGCTTCCCGAGTCGGCGGATGAAAGTGGGGGTTGGGCGAAAAGAGCAATTCGACCGCATCGCCCTTCTGCTGTCCGAAGCGAAAGATCAATGCCTGGGGCAGAATTTTGAGCATTCTCTGGCTGCGAGCCGCATCGTCGTTCTGCTCCTGCAATGACTTGCGGAGCGCGCCAGGATTGCTTACTAGTCTGCGGATCTGTTCGTCGGCCCGGCGCTGCTCCGAGGCAGTGAGCGGACGGTCGTTTATTAGCACAGGACGCTTGAGGTCGCCGTTCTTCGTCTCTACTACTTCATCAGTTTCTTTTCGGCGGGACTTCTCGGTTTCCAGTTTGAGCATCCAGTGGCTGTGATCGTTGGCTTCGCCTTTTACCTCGTTTTGTAAGGCGGAGCGCACAAAGTCATTCGCATTCTTCTGCGCATGCGCCGAGTCTTGAGACGCGGCCCAGGCCGGGACCATGAAAAGCAAGCCAACCGCAATCGCGATGGTATTTATCACCGCGAGTATGACGACCCAAGTGATTGCTTGGTTGCCCGGAAACGCGCGCATGTGGGTTGCACGCGCGGCGCGCTGCATGACAAATCAAATGGCACAGGCAGCATCGCCGCCCACCCTTGCAAGAAACGCAAGGGTTGGGTACCTTCTTGGAAATGGTCGACACAGAAATCGCTAAAGGCGGGCCACCCGCGAGAAAATCTAGCGCGAGGTAGAATTCTTCCCCATGCGCGCATTCAAGGTTTATTTGAACGGCAAGAAACTCTGTTTGGCTGGCATCGGGGAGGATGGCGTTTTAACGGCGATCACCAACTGGGTATCGGGCGGGCCGCATGACGCAGCGGACTTGTTTCTGGAGGTGGGTGGACTTGTCAGCCCGTCGGAGGAGCACCTCAACTGGATAAAGCAGAAGCCCCTTCGCGTGGGCGACGAAATTCGCGTCAAGATTGTCGAGACGGATTCCGTCGACGAGCCGATCGATCGATATCGGGCTGATTCAAGCAGGGACCTCAAGAACCAGAAGGCTTACGTGCGCGCTGCGGCAAAACAGCTAGGATGGACAGTTCAGGATCGCCGCAAGAAATCGAAATCTCCGCACCGATAGAAGAGGTCAAGCATCACCGGGTCTAACTGAGAGCTGAGAGCTATCTCGCCCGCGCCAGCACCAGCGTGATGTCATCCGGCTGCTCGTTGTCGCCAATCCAATCCTCGACCGCCGACGTGACTGTCTGGCTGATCTGCACGAGCGGCAGGCGACGGTTCTCGCTCACCAGGTCGATCAGGCGTTCCTCGCCGAATTCGCCAAATTCGTTCTCCGGTTCGGTGACTCCGTCGCTATAGGCGAGAAAGATTTCCCCGGGATGCATCTCGACCGTGCCCTCGTCGTAGGTCATGTTATCGAACAGCCCGACCACTGTCCCGCCGGCTTCCAGGCGCCGCACCGCACCGTCTCTCCCAATAAGGATAGGCGGCAAGTGTCCTCCATTGCTGTAGGTCAGCTTGTGGCATCGCCCGTCGTAAATTCCCAGAAACAGCGTCGCGTATTTCTCCGGCGGAGTGCTCTCGTAAAGCTGGTGATTGAGCAGCCCGAGCAACGCTCCCGGAGAAACCTCGATGCCTTCGGGCCACGCTGCCATGATCCTTCCCGCACCCGCCACCGCGCCCACGGCCACGGGCTCGCGCATCTGCGGTAAGCTCTCCACGCTGTAAGCGCGCACCGCGGAGTGGATGGTCGCCATCAGCAGCGCCGCCGAGATTCCCTTCCCGCTGATATCGCCCACCGCCAGAATCAGCTTGTGAGAACTCGCGGTCAGAAAGTCGTAGTAGTCGCCGCTCACAGTACGCGCCGGGCGGCAGAAGCCATGCACTTCGAGCGACTCCAGTTCTGTAACCTGCCGGGGAAACAGTTGCGCCTGCACTTCCTGCGCGATGGCGAGTTCGCCCTCCAGCCGCTGCTTTTCCTTCTGTTCCAGAATCAGCTTCTCGATCGACTCCGTCATGGAGTTGAACGACAGCGAGAGCTGTGACAACTGATCCGCGGATTTGACTGGAATACGATGGCTGAAGTCGCCGCGATCCACGTGCTTGGTGGCGTCATAGAGCTGCGCCACGGCTCCCGTCACGGTGCGCGTCATTCGCGTGCCGATGATCAACGCAACCAACTCAATCACCGCGAAGAAGATGAGAATCCCCAACAGGATGTATTCCACGCCTCGGGCGAGATCTCCCAGCGCCGCAAACAAGTGCGTATAGAGCACCGAAGGCCGGGTCCGCACGCTCACCAAAGCCCCCGCGGGCGACCGGTCGCCCGACTTCCAGTCCACAACCGGAAGCGGAGTCGCAAACGTGATCTCACGATCCATCATGCCTGCAGGCGCGGCGAGCGAGCCTACGGTAAATGCCGAATGGAAAACCTCTGGGCTGGAAGCCGAGCGGCCGTTGCCCTCGCCACTTCCACCCTTACTATTCCCAGGTTCATCAAACAAACGGGTTTGAAAACCATGCTCCTTTGCGGCGCCCGTTGGGACCCCCGTCTTTGGAGCGTTCGGGTTCTGATAATTCCCTTGCGCATCGAGCGTGATGCCTGACGAGTAGAGCGTGATTTCGCCCAAATTGGCGGCGATGTCCGCGACCAGATCCTTATCCAGCGGTTCGCCGGTGATGACGGTCAGTTTTTCCGATCCCACGGCGAACACCGAAGCCACGCGCAGGTACAACTCATCGTTATCGCGAACCATTTCCTTAAATGGCTGGCCTTCGCGAATAGCCTTGGCATACTCGCCGCCGTCCTTGTTGAAGAAGTCAGGAAAGGCCATCGACGCCGGATCTGTGCTTCCGGTGTTGAGGGGCAAAAGCCGTGTCCCGTGCCACGCACAGACCCGCCGTCTCCCCCAGGCCCGGTCGCGCTTGCGCAGTCCTGCCAGCGACTCCGCAGTTGGAGCTTGGCCTTTTTCGATGCGTGCCGCGAGCTCGTTACCGACCGCCGCATTTACCGCCTGCAGGCTGCGCAGCTGCGAGTTAATTTCCGAGGTGACTACGAAACTGGCGAACTGTCCGGCAAAAAGGTAGATGGTGACCCCCGCCATGGTGACCAGAAGAAACGCCGGGATAACGCCGATGAAAACGTAAGTCACGATCAGCCGGTTGCGCAGGCGCCACAGAAGTTTCCGCTTCAGCCAGCGGAAAGCCACAATGGAAAACAGCAAAGCGGCATCGAAAATCAGGAACTTAACCCAACCCCCGATGCTCGCCGCCGCCGCGGGCGCGAACAGGTTCAGCACCATCTGGAGAACGAGTAGTCCGAGGGCGAAGCCCAGCGAGTAGCAGGCTCCGCGCGCGACCCAGCCTTGCGGCCATAAATCGGCCGCCAGCATTCTCGCGCGCAAGCTCGAACAAAACTGCTTCATGATTTCGATTCGCCGGAGCGACTAAATCTCCGGATACAGGTCGAAAAACGCTTCCAGGCTGGTGCGCAGCTGCTTCTCGATCTCTTCCTTGCTGCCTTCGAGCACGTGCATGGTGACGTGCGCCTCATGTCCGTTGGTAAGCTTTACCGGAGCCTCACCGACTTCGGCCACATCTTCGGAGGGCAGAAGCCGCATGCCGTAAACCAGTGTCAGATTCGCCATGCCTGAATTCTAATCGAAACCCCGGAACCAGTTCTCAGTTCTCAGTCCCCAGTTCTCAGCAACCCAGTTCTCACCAACCCAAGGTTTCTTAACTGAGAACTGAGAACTGGGAACTGAGAACTGACTGGGTTATCATTCTGTCGTGCTCTCAAGACTCATTCCGATCGCCGCTGGCGTGCTGCTTGCCCTTCCCGCCGTGTCTCAGCAGGCTGCCGAGACCCCTTCGACCCAGCCGCAAGTGAAAGTGAACATGCTGAACGTTTGCACGCCGTCGGCCGAGGAACAAAAGGAGATCGCTGCCGCCCTGGCGCGCGTTCCGAAACAGCCGCTGTTCAGTGATGACTTCGAAATCTCCCACGGCCGCTCCACGCTGAGCGAGCCTCCCAACTTCCTTCAGCCCGGAAGCGGGACGAAAGTGTCGGATGACCCCTCGGTCGCCAACTACGTTCGCATCCGCCGCGAATTCTCCGTGCAGGCGCTGTTCTCCAGCGTGCAATACTCTTTCAGCAACGATGGTCAAAACATGATCGAGACTCTGGTGCTGCACGTGCGTGAGCCGAAAGACCTGATTCAGGTCTCCATGGAAGACACTGCGTCGGCGATCGGCAGCGCTGAAGCCATGGTCACGGCCAACACTCCGGCCAGCCGCGTCCGGCTAGAGCGTTTCGGAAAGTCGTCCATCGCGCTGGCCCGCTGCATGGCCTCGGAAAACGGGCCGCCACCGGATCAGAGCGCTTACGATCCACTGTTCCGCGCTGCATCTGAAGTGCTGGCCAACTATCGGAGCCTGCTCGGCGTCCGGCACACCGTGCCCGCGGAATTGGCGCAAATTCCCGGGGCAGCACCGAAAGCACCTACGAAACCGAAATCGGCCAAGCCTGCCGCCAGTCCGGCGGAAGAAAAGAAATGAAGAAGAACTACCCTGTGTACTCCGTGCCTCTGTGGTAAAGATTTGCTTTTTGCAGCGTCTGCGAGCAATGCATCGAAATCTGAATCCAGCAATCTAACAGCTATCCAATCATGAGCGAAACCCGCAACGTCGTCATCATCGGTTCCGGCTGCGCCGGACACACTGCCGCACTTTACACCGCGCGTGCCAATCTGAAGCCTCTCTTGATTGAGGGCCACGAGCCCGGCGGCCAGCTTTCTCTTACCACGCTGGTGGAGAATTTCCCTGGCTTTCCCGAAGGAATCATGGGACCGCAACTGGTCGAGAACATGCGCAAACAGGCAGAACGCTTCGGTGCGGAGTACCGCGTAGGCCATCTCACCAGCGCTGACCTCAGCCAGCGTCCTTTTCTGCTTCATATTGGTAAGCACCAGGTGCACGCGCAAGCGCTCATCATCGCCAGCGGCGCTTCCGCGCGCTGGCTGGGGATCCCCAACGAGCAGAAACTCATCGGCCACGGCGTCTCTTCCTGCGCGACCTGCGACGGGTTCTTTTTTTCCGGAAAGGAAATCGTTGTAATCGGCGGCGGCGATTCCGCCATGGAAGAGGCCCTGTTCCTCACGCGCTTTGCCACCAAGGTCACAATTATTCACCGGCGCGACAGCTTCCGCGCTTCCAAGATCATGCTGGAGCGGGCTAAACAGAATCCGAAGATTCAGTTCCTTACCGACACGGTCGTCGAGGATGTCTACGATCACGCCAAGCAGGAAGTCACCGGCCTCAAGTTGCGAAACGTGAAGACCGGCAAGATCTGGGACTTCCCCACCAACGCTCTATTTCTCGGCATCGGGCACGAGCCGAACGCGAAGATGTTTGACGGCCAACTCGAAACCGACGCTGACGGCTATCTTAAGACCCACAGCTACGTCCTGACCCGCGTCCACGGCGTTTTTGCCTGCGGCGACGTGCAGGACCGTCGCTATCGCCAGGCCATTACTGCCGCCGGAACTGGTTGCATGGCCGCCATCGAAGTCGAGAAGTTTCTGGAAGAACACGGCGCCTGAGTAGTACGGCGAGCATCCTACTGCCCAGTCCAACCCGCCCCAAAACCGCCTTTCCCTGGAAAATCGTTGGTCGTATTACTGAGGTAATCTACTGCGCACGTTAGATCCCTCTTATCCTGAACACGAACAAATTCTGAATACGGAACGTCTTACCCCAATGAGAAACCGCATTTCGGTAGTTTCATTTGTTCTGTTCGCACTACTGACGTTCGCTCCGAATCACGCTCTTACTCAGGAAACTTCTGAAAGCGGTCGCAAGGTTGTCAGCAGAGTGGTTCCACAATATCCCAACATCGCCCGCTCCATGAAAATCCAAGGCACGGTACGTGCAGACGTCCTGGTCGCTGCCAATGGAAAGGTAACGTCGATCGAGGTCAAAGGTGGCCATCCCTTGCTCGCTCAAGCTGCCCAGGAGGCGCTCCGCCAGTGGAAGTGGGAGGCCGCTTCTCACGAAACTCACGAGTCGGTTGAACTCCGATTCAACCCTTAGGACTCGTCCTCCAACTTGCCAACTCGCCTTATGCTTCGACCGCTGTGTCGACACCTGACTGCAGCACGCCCGCGGTGTGATACAACTTTCTGTGCCCTTAATATATTCATCGCTTCCGGCGGATAATTTCCCAGGTGCGGAATGTTAAGAACTTTCTTCGTCCGTCTTTCTGAAAACCCATCTTTGCGCACCTTTGCGGAACGATCTTCGCTCGGCCGCCGCGTCTCCAGTCGCTTCGTCGCCGGTACCGAGATTGCCGACGCCGTCCGCGCCACCCAAACCATCAACCGCGCCAGCATGAGCGTGAGCATCGACAACCTCGGCGAAAATGTCACCAATCCCGACGAAGCCCGTCACAGCGCTCAGCTCTATCATCAGATTCTCGACGCCATCGTCGCTAACCAACTCAACGCCAACATCAGCCTCAAATTAACTCACATGGGGCTCGACGTAGACGAGAAGCTCGCCCGCGAAATCGTCAGCGGACTAGTCACCAAGGCGGCAGCCATGGACCCTCCGGGCTTTGTGCGCGTCGACATGGAAGGCTCGCCCTACACCCAGCGCACTCTGGATTTCGTCCACGAACTCCATCGTATGCCGGGAAACGCCAACTCGGTCGGTACTGTAATCCAGTCGTATCTCAAACGCTCCGAGAGTGACGTCGAAAACCTTCTGGCTGAGCGCATCCGCATCCGCCTGTGCAAAGGCGCGTACAAGGAATCTGCAGAGATCGCCTTCCCTCTCAAGTCCGACGTTGATGCCAACTACGTCAAGCTGATGAAGATTCTGATGAAGAGCGGCATCTATCACGGCCTGGCCACACACGATGAGAACATCATTCAGCAAGCCCAGGCTTTCGCCATGCGCGAAAAGCTTTCCCGCGACTCGTTTGAGTTTCAGATGCTCTATGGAATCCGCCGCGACCTGCAGCGCAAGCTGGCGCGCGACGGCTGGCGCGTCCGGGTCTATATTCCTTTTGGCAGCGAGTGGTATCCCTACTTCATGCGCCGGCTAGGCGAGCGCCCGGCCAACGTTCTGTTCATTGCAAGGAATTTGTTCCGGTCGTGAAGCAGTTGTCAGGGGTCAGGGATCATCAAAGCGTGAGCCGGCAGTCTGACTGACCACTGACCCCTGATCACTGCTCTGGCACTGCCGCCCCATCGGCGCGCGCATCTGACGCTCCGAAGTTCACCTTAGTCTTCGAGTCATGCAGAACCGCCTGCCCGCGGCCCATGGCCGTCGAGTAGGCGTTCCGCACGTCGAGCTGATGCCCCATCGCGGAAAGCTTCTGCCGTACTTCCGGCGGCACTCTTGATTCGATCACAATATTGCAGCCACGCTGCGGACTTACCGTGAAGCGCGCATTCTCGACCGCCTCCTGGATATTCATCCCATAATCCACGATGTTGGAAACGAATTGCGCGTGAGCCAGCGGCTGGTTCGCTCCTCCCATGATTCCGAAGCCGATGTGTTGATCTCCACGCTCCATGAAGGCCGGAATGATGGTGTGGAACGGCCGCTTCCGGGGCGCCAGCGCATTCGGCGACGCGGCATCGAGCGAAAATAGTGCACCCCGATCCTGCAGCGCGAATCCCATGCCGCGCACCACAACGCCGGCCCCGAACGCCTCATAATTGCTCTGAATCAAGGAAACAATATTGCCATCGCGATCGACCACCGAAAGGTAAGTCGTGTCACTGAAAGGCGGGGCGCCCGCAGCAACGTTGCAATTCGCTTTGCCCGGATCGATCAGCTTGGCGCGCTCGCGCGCATAGTCCTTCGACAGCATCCCCTTCACCGGAACTTTCGCGAATCGCGGATCGGCATTGTATTTCCCAAGGTCGGCATAAGCCAGCTTCATGGCTTCGATCTTCTTATGCAGTTCCGCAACGCTAAGCGGCCCATCGGGCGACGGCTGAGAAGTCTCCATGATGTTCAGCATCTCGAGTGCCGCCATTCCTTGCCCGTTCGGAGGAAGTTCGTAGATGGTCCAGTCGCGATATGTTGTTGAAATCGGCTCAACCCATTCCGGCGAGAATTCGGCCAGATCATCGGCCGCCATCGTCCCGCCCAGGCTCTGCGATGTACTGATAATCGCGCGGGCAATCTCACCTTTGTAGAATGCATCCGCTCCGTTCTCGGCCACTAGCCGCAAAGCCTTCGCCAGATCGGGATTCTGAAACACTTGTCCCACCACCGGAGGCTTGCCACCGGGCAAATAAACCCGCCGCGCCTCGGCATCGTTCGCAAGCCAACCGGCAGCGTCATTCCAGTACGACGCGATGACCTCCGGAACTGGATAGCCATCATCAGCATAAGAAATCGCAGACTGGAAAAGATCTTTCCACGCCAGCTTCCCAAAGCGCTGGTGCAGCGCGTGCCATCCCGCGACCGCACCCGGGACAGTGACGGAGTCAATTCCTTGCACGGGCATTACGGTCGCGTCTTGGGCTTTCACGTGCGCAATAGTCAGCCCGCGCGGCGCCCATCCGCTCGCGTTCAACCCATACAGCTTTCCGGTTTTCGCCTCCCAGTAAATTGCGAACAGATCGCCACCCATGCCGTTCATCATGGGTTCGGTGACGCCGAGCACGGCGTTCGCGGCAATCGCGGCATCCACGGCAGAGCCACCGCGCTCAAGAATTTTCGCCCCCGCCACCGAAGCCTGCACATGGCTGGTCGCCACAATGCCGTAGCGTGTGACCACCATTGAGCGCGCGTTGGACCGGTCTCGTGCCGACATGGACATGGAAGTTGTAAGCAGCAGCACAGTGGCTGCAATCCGAATGGAAATGTTCATGCTACACCTACGCCGCGAATTTGAAGGAGCGTCCAGATACTAGTTACGCCTACTTCTTCAACCCCGCCGTGAAGTCCGTAATCACCGTAACGGACTGGCTGACCTGCTGCGCAACCCGGTCCAGAAGAAATTTCTTGCCGTCAGGAGAGACGTCATAGAAGACTTGCGGAGCCGACCAATTGCTGATCAACTTCTCGGCCACACCGAATTGCAGTGAGCTGCCCGTATTCTTCACCGGGACCGAGAAAAGGCTGTAAGTCAGGTCCATGTAGTAGAGTTCTTTGCCGTCTGTGCTCCATCGCGGAAGTTGCCCGCCGTTAGCCGAGACCTGCCACTTGCCCTGCCCGCCGCCAAAAGGCATCACATAAACCTCCAACCTGCCCGACTCGGCCGAATTGTAGGCGAGCCAACGGCCGTCTGGAGAAAGTTTCCCGAACGCACCCCGCTCCACTAGCAGCGATGGTTTGCGCTCTCCCTCCAGCGGCAAGGCGAATATCTGCCGTGAGGGGCCACCCGGGACTGGCAGCGAATACAGCAAATACTTATTATCGCGCGACCAATCGTGAAGTCCCGGCTGCTGCTCAACGTTGAGCAAACACTCTTCCGCGCCGCTGCCGTCGGAGGGCTTGCGGCAAATGGCAAAGTGTCCGTTCTGAGCGGAGGAGTATGCGATCCACTTGCCATCCGGCGACCAGAGTGGGGAAACATTCCCAACCGGCCCAAAGGTGACTCGGGTGCGGACTCCACGCGTCAGATCGAGCACCCAGATATCCGTCTGACCGGCATTCATCTGAAGAGCGACGCGGTCTCCTTCCGGGGAAAGCACCGCTGCTTGCAAGTCAGGGAGTTTGTCGGCAATGGTGCTGATCTTCCCGCTGCGATCCATCCAGATTAATTCCAGGTCGCCGGAGGCGCCGCTGCCAAAAACCAGCAGACCATCGTTCGAGGCTGAGGCGTCCATATGCCACGTGCTGCCGTCGTTCATCACGCCCTTGGCCACATTCTGGGGTTCGCCACTCAGCATTCCAGAGGAGGGGTTGAAAGGCTGCGCCATTAATTGGTCGCCACGCCCGAACAAAAGAAAACCGCCGGCGTAAACCGCATTGGTTTGAGAGCGGAACAACGAACGATTTTCCCGGTCGTCGAGCGATGCGTAGTAGACCGAGTTGTTCCCCGCCTTGGAAGCATCATGGTGAAGCGCGACATAAAGGAAATGCTTGCCGTCGGGAAGGAAAAACGGCCATCGATGCGAGGTGTGCAGAGCCTCATCAAGCTTCGTGATTGGAATCGGAGTGCCCCCGCTGGCGCTCACCCGCAGAATGGGGGCTGTAGGAGCCGGGGAGAACAGGATCACTCCATCCGCTCCCCAAGCGCCGCCGCGACCGAGCGGTGCGTCACAAACCATCTGCGTCGAGCCGCCTTCGAGGTCGACCGCTTTGAGCTTGCCGTCGGCGAAGAAGCCGAGGGAACGGCTGTCAGGCGACCAGAAGGGAAAAGTCGCGCCTTCGGTGCCGGGCAGTGCGCGCGCCTCCACCGTGTTCATGGGGCGGACCCAGAGCGCAGTCCTGCCGTCCGCGCCCGTGGCCGCAAACGCGAGGGATGCGCCGTCTGGAGATGTTACTGGTGGTCCGGCCGAGTCGCCGGTGAGATCGAACGTGGCTTTTTCAGGGGGATTGATAACGGTGCGGATGGAATGTCCTGATTGCGCGGGATGGTAGAAGAAAATGGCGGTAGCCGCTGTCAGAACAATCGCGGCCACGACAGCGGCGACCCAACCGAGACGTTCGCGGGTACTAGACGGTGCGGGTGTCGACGCTGGGGCGGCCGTAGATGATTTGTCCGCCGCAATCCATTGCAGTTCCAGCTTGATGTCGTGCGCCGCCAGATAGCGCTCATCCGGATTCTTCTGCAGGCACGTCGTCACCACATGCTCAAAGGCAGGAGGAGTCGTCGGTTTCAGCTTGCCGACCGGCTCCGGATCGCTTTCCAGAATGGAAGACGCCAGCGAAATCTGACTCTTCCCGGCAAACGGCCGCTTTCCCGCTACCATCTCGTAAAGCACCGCGCCGAACGCAAAAATGTCAGACCGCGCATCCGCTTCTTTTCCTTCAATCTGCTCCGGAGACATGTATTGAATTGTCCCGATCACACTCCCCGCCGTGGTCAGCGGCGTTAACGGACTTGGCCCGCTCATCGTAGCCGCCGCAGTAAAAGAAGGCGCTGATCCCGATCCCGACGACGCTTGCACTCCCAGCGGTTTCGCCAGCCCGAAGTCCATCAACTTCGCGCCGCCAGCCGTCAGCATGATGTTCCCCGGCTTCAGATCGCGGTGCACAATACCGGAACGATGCGCGACAGCCAGCGCTTCCGCCACGGCAATCCCGATCTTGATCACCTCGGCCAGCGGCATCGCGCCTTTGCGCAACCGCTCAGCCAGAGTTTCCCCTTCCAGAAACTCCATCACCAGATAATCGGTGCCGTTCTGCGAACCGATGTCAAAAAGCTGGCAGATGTTGGGATGGTTCAACGACGAGATCGCCCTCCCCTCGCGCTCCAGGCGTTGTTTCAGTTCCGGCGAAGAAGAAAGATGGGAAGCAAGAACTTTCACCGCCACGGTGCGGTCAAGGCGAGTGTCACGGGCACGGTAAACTTCTCCCATGCCGCCCGCGCCCAGCGGAGACTGAATTTCGTAAGGGCCAAGCTTCGTGCCAGAGGTAAGAGCCATCGTGTCGCGCCATTATAGTCCCAACCAATGCAGCCGCGATCCGGTCAGGGATTGACCCCTAAGGCATCCCATCGTTTTCGTCTTGGACAAACACCAGCAAAGGTGGTATTCATGTCTCCAAATTCGTCTCTTCGGCTTGCCCACGAGCTGAAAAAGTCCTCGGTGAGAAGCGCCTTCCGCGAGGCCGTCGTAGAAAGGGGAACACGCTATGCGACCCTTGATCCCTTTGGCCATGCTGATTCTTATCCTCATCCTCGCAGCAGCGGCCCTGCCGCCTGCAGAAGCGCCTGCCGGTTTTGACAACAAAAGCAATGGCGTAACCGATGATGCGACCCACCAGGCCGATCAAAAGACATTCGAGGAGATCGAGCAGATAAGCGACGGCCTCGGACCTCTCTACAACGCGCAATCCTGCCGCGAGTGCCACCAGAGTCCGGTTTCCGGCGCCGCCTCCCAGGTCACCGAACTACGCGTCGGGCATATAGGTCCCGAGGGACACTTTCGCAATCCCGATATCCCCATCGCTCACGGCGCCGAAGTGATCTCCGGCCGCTCTCTGGTCAATGATCGCGCAATCTGCCCCAACGCCGCTTTTCCCAGCAATGAAATTCAAGAGCGCGTTCCGGAGACTGAGACCATCCGCACGCTCCGCATTTCTTTAAACCTCTTGGGAGACGGTTTCGTCGAGGCGCTCTCCGATCAAACGCTGATCGATCTCGCGACGCAGCAATGCAAGTCTTCGCACCGCAAGATCTGCGGACAGGTTCTCGAAGTTCCGATCGTCGAAGCTCCCGGACAGATGGCCGTAGGCAGGTTCGGATGGAAAGACCAGCATGCCAGCCTGCTGTCGTTCTCCGGCGACGCGTATCTCAACGAGATGGGCATCACCAACCGCCTTCAACCCGACGAGGTGACCAAGCTTTGCAATACGGTTTCCGAGCCGAATGACACTCCAGGAGCAGATGGCCTTTCTGACATCGATCACTTCGCCCGATTTATTCGAGCCACGAAAGCTCCCGCGCGCGATTCCCAGCTCGCCAGCAGCGCGCTTGCGATGAAGGGCAACGCTTTGTTCGTCAAGATCGGTTGTGCGACGTGCCACGTCGAAACCTTGACCACGGCCCCCGCCGGAACCAAGATCGACGGCGGCACGTTTACGATTCCCGCCGCGCTCGGTTCCGTCACATTCCATCCCTACGCCGATTTCTTGATGCATGACGTCGGCACGGGCGACGGAATCCTGCAGGCGACCCGGGAGCACTACGGAAAGAAAGTCTTCCAGATGATGTCGGCATACCTCGCGAAGCAGGACTTCGAGAGCAGCCGAAACAAAATACGCACCGCCCCGTTGTGGGGAGTCCGCTTGCGTCCGCGATTGATGCACGACGGAGCATCCCTGACATTTCATGACGCCATCGTGCGCCACGCCGGCGAGGCAGCCCATGTAACTCAACAATTTGAAAAACTGAAGCCCGACGACCAGGAAGCCATCCTTCAGTTCTTGAAGTCTCTATAAAATTCTCCAAAACACCGCGGCTCTCCCGGATGCTCCCTCCGGCCTGGATTATCAGGTCGACGTTAACCTATTATTCGGTGTTCAAAGCCGACGCACAAAAGGAGCTCTAGTGAAAGCAACCGCATCATGGCTGTTCTTGTGCTTCGTAATCGCCGCATCTGCCGCAGCCCAATCCGCGCCCGCCGCTCAGACGGCAACCTCATCACCGGTCCAAACGCAACTACAGGCGCACCCGCAACCGCAGGAACTCAAAGTCACCGAATACAGCCTGCCTCCGGACAAGCTGGCGAAAGCCGAGGCGCTCTACCAGACCCGCACAGTTCTCTATCTGTTCGGCATGGTCTTCGGAATCGTCGTTCTCTGGGTCCTGCTCAAGCTGCGTGTAGCGCCTGCATTCCGCGATCTGGCCGAGCGCGTCAGCAAGAACAGCTTTCTGCAAACACTGATCTTTGTTCCCCTGCTGACGCTGTTCGTCGCGATCATCTCTCTGCCTATCGACATTTACGAGCAGCACATCTCCCGCGCCTACGGACTCTCTGTGCAGGGCTGGGCCTCATGGGCCGGAGACTGGCTCAAAGGTGAAGGAGTTTCGCTCATCATCCTCGTTCCAGTAGTCTTCGGCCTGTTCCAGGTCATCCGCAAGAGCCCACAGCGCTGGTGGTTCTACTTCTGGCTGCTGACCCTGCCGTTCCTAGTTCTGCTGATCTTCGTCGCTCCGGTCATTCTCGACCCCCTCTTCAACAAGTTCGAGCCCCTGGAGAATAAGCAGCCGCTCCTGGTCAGCGAAATCGAAAACGTAACCCACCGCGGCGGACTCAGCATTCCGCGCGATCGTATGTTCGAGATGGAAGCCAGCGAAAAAGTCACCACCTACAACGCCTACGTTACCGGCATCGGCGCCACCAAGCGCGTCGTGGTCTGGGACAACACCTCGCGCGACCTCACCGTCCCCGAAACCCTCTTCGTCTTCGGACACGAAATGGGTCACTACGTCCTGAACCACGTCTATAAAGGACTGGCGTTCTTCGCCGCCATAATGCTGGTCGGCTTCTGGCTGGGACGCCGCATCGTGCTCGCGATGCTGGCAAGATGGGGTGAGGCCTGGCACATCCGCGGCATCAACGACCTCGCGGCTCTACCAGTCCTGATGCTCGCACTTTCGCTTCTCAGCCTGGTTGGCGAACCCATCGGCAACGCCTTCAGCCGCCACATCGAACACCAGGCCGATATCTACGGCCTCGAGGTAACGCACGGCCTGTTCCCCAACAACAACCAAGTTGCGGCCTCGGCCTTCCAAAAGCTCGGCGAAAAGAGCTACGACTACCCCACGCCGAATCCTCTGCTCGTCTTCTGGTCATACTCACACCCCTCAATTCCTGACAGAATCCAGTTCGCGCTCCACTACGACCCGTGGAATACTTCGGCAGGACCGAAATATGTGAAGAAGTAGAGCCGTAGATGCCTCGGTACGGAGGATTCGTGGTCATCTTGCTGATGGGAGTGTCCGGAGCGGGAAAAACGACAGTCGGACAATTGCTGGCGTCAGAACTCGGATGGCTCTTCGCGGACGCAGACGATTACCATTCGCCCGAAAACGTGGAAAAGATGCGGAACGGCATTCCACTCACCGATGCCGACCGCGCCCCGTGGCTCGAGACGCTGCGCACCCTCATCGCCAACTGGATTGCCCCGGGAAAAAACATGGTACTGGCTTGTTCCGCCCTCAAACAGGCGTACCGCGAACGCTTGCAAGTCTCCCCCGAAGTGCAGGTCGTGTATCTGAAAGGGACGCCGCAAACATTGCGGCAGCGTTTGCATGCCCGCACCGGGCACTTCATGACGGAACGCATGCTGGACAGCCAACTGGCGGCGCTGGAAGCTCCGGAAGACGCTGTGGCAGTCGATGCAGACCGCTCACCCGCGGAAATCGTCACCGAGATTCGGGGAAGGCTGTCTCTCCCGAAGCAAGCGTGAAGCACGATATGATGCATCGTTGGGTTTATCCCGTTTTCTTAAGGAGCTTTTGCATGACTTCGTTCCGTGTTCGCTCGCTTTTATTTTTCTTCTCAGTGCTGACGCTGGCCACGTCCGCCGCGCTCGCCGAAGAAGCAATCTCGGTCACCGTGGACGCAACAAAAACTCAGCAGAAGCTGCTGCACACTCACTTGGTGATGCCGGTCAAGCCCGGACCTCTAACGCTCTACTACCCGAAATGGATTCCCGGTGAGCACGGACCCGATGGACCCATCGGAAATCTCACGGGCCTTAAATTCGAGGCGGACGGCCAGACCATCCCCTGGCAGCGTGATTTGCTGGATGTTTTCACCTTCCACCTCGAAATCCCTCACGGCATCACCCACCTTAATGTGAACTTTGACGTGATTGAGCCCGACGGCGGCTCGGCCACTGACAAATTGATGGTCCTCGAATGGAATGAAGTCGTACTTTATCCGGCAGACATCCCCGCCGAGAAACTTACCTGCGAAGCCAAACTTCTGATGCCCGATGGATGGAAATTCGGTACACCGCTTCCCGTCGAAAATGAAGCCGGAAATCAAGTTTCATTCAAGCCGATTTCTCTGGACTTGCTCGTAGACTCGCCCGTGATTACCGGAGAGTTTTATCGCACCATCGACATCACGCCGCCAGGCGAACCCATCCATCATGAAATCGACATAGCTGCCGACAGCGCCGATGCTCTGAACATGAGCCCCGAAAACCAGAAGCAGATGATCAATCTGGTGGCCGAGTCGGGCAAACTCTTTGGCGCTCGACACTATCGCGACTACCATTTCCTGCTCGCGCTCAGCGATCATGTGGCGCATTTCGGCCTCGAACACCACGAGTCGAACAACAGCCGCTTGCCGGAGCGAGCTCTCATTTTGCCCAGTTCCGGCATGTCTCTGGGGGGACTGCTGTCGCACGAATTCGTTCACTCCTGGAACGGCAAGTTTCGCCGCCCCGCTGATCTGACCGTCCCTTACTACGAGCAGCCCATGAAAACGGATCTGCTATGGGGCTACGAAGGGCTGACGGACTACCTTGGGCCCATGTTGGCCGCGCGCAGCGGCTTGTGGACTCCAGAGCAATACCGCGAGTACCTGGCCAGCATCGCGGCCATGCTTGGTCCCGGACGCCCCGGCCGTACCTGGCGCCCATTGCTTGACACCGCGGTCGCAGAGCCTGGCATGGGATTCGGAAGAGGCGGCTGGCTGAACTGGCGCCGCGGCACCGATTATTACGACGAGGGCGATCTGCTCTGGCTCGAAGTAGCCACCATCATTCATCGCGAGTCTGGCAGCAAGAAATCGATTGACGACTTCTGCCAGGCATTCCACGGCGGCGCCAATCATGGCCCCGAGGTGAAGACTTATACCTTCGATGAACTGGTGAAGGCGCTGAACACATTGGCGCCTTTTGATTGGGCCGCGTTCTTCCACACAAGATTGAATTCCACTTCCCCGGACGCACCCGTCGGAGGTATCGAAAACGGCGGCTGGAAAGTCACGTTTACTGACAAGCCGTCGAAGTTAGAAGGCCGCAGCGGCAATCCCGGCGATGTCTATTCCATCGGCCTTCAAGTCAGTCGCGATGGGGTTGTCACCGACTCGATCGTCGGGAGTCCTGCGTTTGAGGCTGGCATCTCGTCGCAGATGAAAATCATCGGCGTCAACGGACGCGTCTACACCCAGGAATTGCTCTCGGACGCGATCAAGTCCGCCAAGGACACTTCAAAACCGATCACACTCCTGGTCGTCGTCGACGATTATTTTCGAACCTGCACCATCACCTACCACGACGGCGCGCGTTACCCGCATCTGGTGCGTGACGGTGACCGGCCCGACTATCTCGACGACTTAATCAAGCCCCAGGCGGCAAGCCATTAGAAACCCCCAGCTTCCAGTGGATCTTTAACAAACCTAAGTCGCGCACGCGGCGTCTTAGCGAATCGTTTCGAGGAGCGTGAGGTGCGTCTGGTGATTGCTAAAAACTAAATTCAAGTGCTGAATTGGCGCGCTCTGCCCCATCCATCGATCAGGGCAGCAGTCCGTACACATCCACTTCGGTCCGCGTGCCGACATAAACCTTGCCGTTCGCAATGGTGGGTGGAACAAATTTCACAGCATTCCCCGCACGATCCCGATTGTTTGCGGCCATTGAGCTGTTCCAATATTCCACGGCTAAATTGAGCGCGTCGTAGGCGCTCAAAACTGCAGGTCCGCTGCACGCTGCGGGCACTGGAACGACGGAGCAGTCCACGCCTGCATTCGGGCTCGCATAACCGTACAGACCGGCATCAATCACCCAGACGATTCCGTGAGATGCTCCCTGCGAAGACACGGATGGAATCGTTCCGGGAAAATTGAAAACATGCGCCGATAGCGAAGTTACGGTCTCATCGAACAGTTCGGTGGCTGACTCGAAGTCAAACACTTTCAGGGAGTCTCTTTGTCCTCCCACATAAAGGCGGTTCTGCCAGAATGCGGGGGTGCCCCATAACCCGTGTGCCGGACCTGAGAAGCTTTGCCGGATTTGATCGTTATTTACAGGGTTGAATTGCCCCATGTTGTCGCGATCGATCAAGTAAATCACGCCTTCCTTGCCGACTTGGGTCAACAGGTGAGTGGGACCGCCTGAGGTCTGGGTGGGCAGCAGGACCGGCGCACCGGAACCCAGGTCGGTATCGTGTTCTGCCAGCATTGCCTGGTCGTATGGAGTGAACCATCCTGCCACACTTAAATTAATGCCGTTATGAGTAGATCCGCTAAACGAATGCAGGCGGAGAATGCTGTCTCCATAATCGTAGTCGGGTGGCGGAGGCTCTTCATCGAACACGCCATTGCCAGTCGCAAAGTAGACATCACCGCCGGCATCAGACGCCGGCGCGCCGCCTCCCGCCCAAATCCCGCCGTCCGCCCCATTTAATCCGTTCGGAGTCGTATTGAAAACAGCAATTTGTTTTTGCACGTTCGAGGCGTTGTAGACAAGAACCCAGCCGTGATATGGAGTCGCATCTTCGTGTGCGGCAAACATCACGAAGATCTTCCCGTAAACTTCCGCCAATCCAGCTCGCTGGTGTTCCAACTGCGAATTGAAGCTCACCATGCCGCCCGAGGAGCCGTCGCCGGTCCCCGGAACGGAAGCAGCAACGATTACAGGTGCATTGAACTTTTCGCTTCCGGTCGCCAGACTCAAAGCGTGCAGCCGGTGATAAAATGTCGCGGAAGTCGCCGAGCAGTTGCCTGAATTCCTCGCATTTTTCTCGGAAGCGCTCACCAGATAAATGGTTTTGGTTGTCGCATCGATCACAGGTGTACTAGTGACTCCGACCTGCGGATACACATCGCCAAAGCAGTTGCCGACATCATCCCAGGTCACGGGCTTTTCATTGGCCGTCCCTCCATGCAACGTATCCAGCAGGTTGACATGCCAGTAGGTATGGCAAGGCTTGGTGTCGGCGTCGAAAGCATAGGCGCTGTCGTTTTGCGTAACGATGAAAATTACGTTGTGAACTCCCCCTCCGATGCTCAAGCCTTTGACCCAAAGTGGCTGGCCATAAACAGCTCCATCGACCGGGCACGCGAAAAGTTTGCCGAATGACGCCGTGTTCACCGTGGATGACATGAGCGCATATTCTTTCGAATTCACGCCGTCGCGCGCCGTATCGTTGTGATAGGTGAGGACGCCCGCAACATCGGTAACCGCAATCGTCGCCGAGCCCGAGGACTCTGGCGTACTCGTGGTCGTTGCGGTGATGGTGTGAGCCCCCGCAGTCGCAGGCGGAGAATAGAGACCGGCAGCGGAAATGGTGCCCACCGTCGCATTGCCTCCCACTACCCCATCTACCCTCCAGGTCACCTCGTCGACCGATGATGTGAACTGTTGAGTCTGCGTCGTGGTCGTAATCGCAGCATTCTTGGGAGTAACGTTGACGGTAGCGCTTGCCAGGACAGGTGCAGACATCAGGGAAACTGCGAAGCTAAGCCAGGCCATCCTCCAGTAATTCTTCATACCTGCCTCCTCTATGACGGTATCCGGAAGGTGAAGACCCCACTAGTACGGGCAGTTTACTTTATCTCAGTATCCGCTGTGTCAATTCGGTGTCGCCACTTCGTCAAGGATCTTTGCGCAGAGGAAAAACCGCTCCTGCAATCTTGCTTCGAGCTTTGCCAGTGCGAAGTGCGTAGTTGTCCAAGCAGCACAAACATTGGCGACGCGCACACGCGCCTGCAAGCTGGCGGCTCAGATGACCCGAGCATGCTTAATTTCGTGAAGTGGCGGGTTCGCGTTGACGAGGGCTCAATTCTCAATGAGTGTAAAACGCCTGATTTCGTCAGTTATCTCATTTGCATTTACACCAAGGGGTTCGTCGCCTGGATTTCCTTCAACCTAAGGCTTTGATGTCCGTCATATGCCATGCAAGGCGGAGGATAGTTGGTAGCGCTACCGGGAATCGAACCCGGGTTTGAAGATTGAGACTAATAACGTGCCTCGTGCTTTCATCGAGATCCATGCTTCTGCCGGGAAACTGTACCTCAAATTGTGCCCCATTGTTGAAATTTCACCTACTGCACCCTGTCCGTCTGCTTTGGAACAGCGTCCACGAGTTGTACTCAATCACAGCCAAAACCGGTGTCAGAGCGACATGGACAAGTTCACGCTCGCTCGCCTAATGGGTCACAGTGCGCCTCGCGTCGCCGAGCGCTGTTACATCCACGTGACCGAACCGCACGTGATGACAGGTTTCGAGCGGTTCCTAAACTACCACGCTGGCAATCGGAGCGATTTCCGGGAGCCTGTTTGCGGATTACTTCCGGATTGCCGACCAAACGCGCGGAGTCCCAAGCCAACACTGTACGCTTTACAGGGTCTCGGCAGCGGCCGTCGCGGTTTTAGCTGGCAGTCGCTTAACTTCGCCCTTGTTCATCGGCTTGAAAACGGGCAGCGTCGCGTTCGGTGATGAAGAACTTTCCTGCCCTCAGATAATTTTACAAGTCATTGACATTCCAGCCATTCCGAAGGGTTACAATCCCCGGTCCACTAGGGGGCCGTTTGAAACGCACACCAGTAAGCGCTTTTGCCGCATTGATGATATTTTTCTCCGGGATGTTGCAAGCTCAAACCCAGGTTCGAATCCAAACAATTGACAACCAATCGCTGACCCGCATTGCGAATTCCACTCATCCTCTGGCCAATGCCAAGAACGACTACGGCCGGGTCGATTCCAATCTTCCCATGGAACGCATGGTGCTGGTGCTGAAGCAGAGTCCGCAACAGAAAGCCGCGCTCGGGAAATTTCTTGACAGCCAGCAGGACACCGAATCCGCCAGTTATCACAAATGGCTAACGCCCGAACAATTCGGCGAACAATTCGGGCCAGCGAAGGAAGATCTGGCGCAGATTTCGTCGTGGTTGCGGCAACAAGGTTTCACCGTCACCAGGGTCGCGCGCGGTGAACAATGGATCGAGTTTTCCGGAACTGCAGCGCAAGTGGAAGGAGCTTTCCATACGGAAATGCACAACTACGTGGTGAATGGAGAGCACCACGTTGCCAATTCCACCGATATCTCACTGCCGCAGGCCATGACGCCGGTGGTCAGCGGCGTGCTTTCGCTGCACAATTTCCTCAAACAACCGTTCCACATCAAGGCGGGATCGGTCCATCGGGATGCCGCCACTGGCCGTCTCGTCCCTGATCTCACCGGCTCGAATGCGAACGGGGCGGCACACTTCGTCGCTCCGGGAGATCAGGCCCGGATCTACGATGCTGAACCTCTGTTCAATCAGGGAATCAAGGGCAAGGGCGTCTCCATCGCGATCGTCTCGCGAACGGATATTAATCTCTCCGACGTTCAGACCTTTCGCCAGGCTTTTGGACTTCCCGCGAAGGATCCCGAATTTGTCATCAATGGAGTCGACCCCGGTAATTTGCAGGGCGGCGACGAATTAGAAGCCGACCTCGACGTGGAGTGGTCGGGTGCAATCGCGCCCGCCGCAAACATCAAGCTGGTCTCGACGCTTAGCACCTTTCCCACCGATGGAATCGATCTTTCCATCTCTTATATTGTCGATAACGTCACCGCGCCGATTATGAGTGTCAGTTTCGGGCAGTGTGAGGCGTTTCTCGGCAACGCCGGCAACGAGTTTTTCAACGACGAGTACGAACAAGCCGCGGCGGAAGGTATTACGGTATTTGTGGCATCCGGCGATACCGGTACCGCAGGCTGCGATCTTGCCCAGAACGTGCAGCCCGCCACGCACGGCCCCAACATCAGTGGGATTGCCTCCACCCCATTTAACACCGCGGTAGGAGGAACCGAGTTCAACGAAAACGGATTGGACGGAAATTATTGGCTGGCCAACAATCGATCCGATCTTTCCTCTGCCCTTGGCTACATTCCCGAACAGGTCTGGAACGAGAGCTGCGATCCCACCGTCGACCCCAATCAGTGTTTTGGAACGGGCCTGTTCCTTCTCCAGGCCAGCGGCGGCGGTCCCAGTTTTTGCGTCGACTCCACCATCGATGTCAATCTCATTCTCTGCTTTGCCGGTTATGCCAAGCCTTCCTGGCAGACTGGTCTCGGAGTGCCGAACGATCAGGCACGCGATATTCCTGACCTCTCTCTGGATGCCGCTGGCATTCACGATCCATATTTAGTCTGCGTCGAAGGCTCGTGCCAGACGACCGTTTCCAACGGCCGGTCCGTTCTTGAGACCGCAACCGCGGTGGGCGGAACATCGGCGGCGGCTCCGTCGATGGCCGGAATCATGGCCCTGGTAGAGCAGAAGCAGGGAGCCTTTCAAGGACTCGCCAATTACAATTTCTACAAGCTGGCGGCGGCTGAAAAAGCCTCCGCCTGCAACTCCAGCAATCTCACCAATCCCGCAAAAGCCAGCACTTGCATTTTTCACGACGTGACCGCCGGCAACAATTCAGTACCCGGCCAGGTCGGTGCGAATGCTTCTCCCGGATTCGATCTCGCGACCGGCCTGGGCACCGTGGACGCAGCGAATCTGGTTGCCGCCTGGGGACGATCGAACAAACTGCCTTCTGCAACGAAACTTGCAGTCGCGGAGGCGGCTACCATTCAGCATGGCCAACCACTTCCGATGAACGTGGTGGTTAAAGCCGTATCCGGCAATGGATCTCCTTCCGGAGATTTTTCTCTGTTCGCGGACCAGTTCGGCGCCGTCTTCGGCGGAACACTTACCAACGGCAGCTTTGCTGGCACTGTGTCGGATTTGCCAGGTGGCACGTACAAGGTGAAAGCAAGGTATGAAGGTGACGCTACCTTCGCCACGAGCCAGTCGAGGGATGTCGCCATAGAGATCACTCCGGAAGGATCCCAGGTCGGAGCACGCCCTGAGCCTGACCCGGTTTTCATTCCCGGTCGTCCGGAGAATGGTCCTTTCGGCCCCTACTACTTCAGCCAGATCGTCAACATGGCAATTTCGGTCCAGGGACTTTCGGGAGTAGGGACCCCCACAGGCACCGTATCTTTCTCCGAAGGCGGGCGGATATTCGGGAGCGTCCCGTTGGGGAGCGGCACGGCAACGGCCGAGATCGACAACATGACTCCGGGTGGGTTCCTGCCCGGCAGTCACACACTGAGCATCTCCTACAGCGGAGACAATAGTTTCCATCCATCCACGCAGCAGTTTTCGTTTAGGGTGCTGCCATTTCCTCCATTCAGTTTCGTAGAAGCTACCCCAACGTCGATCACGGCCGGAGCGCCGGTGCAGTTGTTGCTCTCCGTGCAGAGTCCATTCACGCAAGCCGGCATCGCAACTCTTCCCACGGGAACCGTCCAGCTTTATGACAACGGTTCGCCAAAGGGAGCGCCGATTGCGTTGCATGCTGGCGGTCCACTTGGATCGGGAATCGCTCAGGCGACTATTACGCTCACTTCGCTCGCTGCCGGGCAGCACCTGTTGGAACTGGGCTATTCCGGAGATTCCAGGTACAGCCCGATCGCCGGAGCTGCTGGTCTATTTGATTTCGCCCTGCCGGGAGCGGCAAACGTTAGCGTAACCGCTGGCACGGAAGCGTCGGCGAAAGTAAATCTGCACCAGTCTCCAAGCGTCATTGGACTGGGCCAGTCGGTGAATTATGTGGTCACGGTTGCGGGCGTACCTGAAAAACCGGTCCCGACCGGCACGGTTTTCTTACTGGATGAATTAGGGAATACAGATGCGGGGCCAACCAACCTGGTCAATGGCCATGCCAGCTTTACGTTGACTTGGAATAGCGCACAGAAAATAAATCTGTCCGCCGTGTACTCGGGGGACGCGAACTACAATCCATTCAGCAGCGCAGTCGTGACCACCACGGTAAAGCAAGGTATACCAAAAGTGATCCTGACCGCGGCAGCGCCTTCGGTCGGCAAAAACGAACTAACCAGCGTGAGCGTTTCGGTGATTGGCGATCCGGCCAATCCGAATCTTTCGCTTCCGTTTGGATTGGTGCAATTCTACGATCAGGTCGATGGCGGGCCATCAAGGCTGCTCGGTAGCGAGCAATTCCTGACCGTCGGGAACGGCGGCAACCCGATCTTCACCGAGCAGGTAATGCTTCCCAAGGGCGTGAACGTAGTTGCGGTACGCTACCTGGGCGGAGGATTTGATTTCGCAGATGACTGGGCGGCAACGATCTCAAACCCGGTAACGATCAGAGTGCGCTAATCACGATCGCAACAGGATTGTTCCTGTGCGGTGCTGGTGTCCATGTTCTGATGCACCGCGTACCGCCCGGCCATGACCTGGTAGAGGGCGCGCCGGTGTCGTTGATTGTGATTTCTCCACGGGTGGAATAAGAGCGGCTGTTTGCGGTCGGAGGCCCAATCCATGAAGTCGCGCGCGACTCGCATTGGGAGATTGCGCGCTCGACGTTTGTCTAAAAGCTTCTGCGGATTCATCGGCAACTTCTGCCCTTGATGCGCAACCACACGGACGCCCATCTGCTTCGGTCACAACGTGGCCGCGATGAGTCCTCACAAGTTGGCTTGTGTTTTCAAATGGAGTGATGCGGAGCCGTTCAGCCCGAGTCATGGGCAACCCTTCGATAGTCCAAAGTGCAGCGCTGGCCGGCAATTTTCCCCCCGGGCTACACTGGAAGCGGCACGGTACCGCGAGTTGCTCTTCCAAAATGATCTCTTTCTCAAACATCAATAAACAGTATGGCAAGCAGTTGCTGTTCGTGGATGCTTCCTTTCAGCTGAATCCCGGCGAAAAAGTCGGATTGGTCGGCCCCAACGGGTCGGGCAAGACAACGCTCTTTCGGATGGTGGTCGGCGAGGAAACTCCCGACGAGGGCGCGGTCTCAGTCCCCAAGAAGTTGACCATCGGCTACTTTCGCCAGGACGTCGAGGAAATGCAGGGCCGTTCGGTTCTGGATGAAGCGATCGCAGGGAGTGGACGCGTCGGCGATCTGCACCACGAACTCGAGGCCTTGCAGCGGGAAATGTCCGACCCCGACAAAGTTGATGACATGGACCGCATCCTTGAGAGCTTCGGTCACGTTCAGGAGGAGTACGAGCATTTAGGCGGTTACGCGCTCGAATCGCAGGCCCGTGAAGTGCTCCACGGTCTGGGGTTCAAAGACGATCAGATTGACGGCGACGTGGGCGCTCTCTCCGGCGGATGGAAAATGCGGGTTGCGCTGGCACGGGTCCTGCTCGGAATGCCGGATGTATTGCTGATGGACGAACCGACGAACCATCTCGACATCGAATCCATCATCTGGCTGGAGCAGTTTCTTAAGTCATTTCCCGGCGCGCTGCTCATGACCTCTCACGACCGCGAGTTCATGAATCGTCTGGTCTCAAAGATTGCAGAGATTGATGGCGGCGAAATCACCACCTACTCGGGTGACTACGACTTCTACGAGCGCGAAAGAGCGGTGCGAGAGAGCAATCAGCAGGCAGCATTTGCCCGACAGCAGTCCATGCTTGCCAAAGAACAGCGCTTCATTGATCGTTTCAGGACGCACGCGGCCAAAGCGGCCCAGGTGCAGAGCCGGATCAAGGCTTTGGATAAGATCGAGAAGATCGAACTGCCGAAGAAACGCCAAGTGGTGAAGTTTGACTTTCGTGTTCCGCCACGATCCGGCGAACAGGTGGCTGTCCTGGAGAATCTGGACAAGAGCTACGGCCCGCGTGTGATTTACGAAGGATTCAACCTCACCATCCGCCGCGGAGAGCGCTGGGCCGTCATGGGGAGAAACGGCGCAGGTAAGACGACGCTTCTTAAAATGATCGCCGGAGCCAGTGCTCCAGATGCCGGAAGCGTGCGGCTCGGTGCCAGCCTGCAGATGGGCTACTTCGCGCAACAGTCTTTAGAAACGCTCAATTCCGATCTCACCGTGATCGAACAGTTGCAACAGGATTTTCCCCAGGACGGTCTCGGATCGTTGCGAAATCTGGCAGGAGCATTCCAGTTCTCCGGCGAAGACGTAGATAAGAAGATCCGCGCACTCTCTGGCGGAGAAAAATCGCGGCTGGCAATAGCACGCATGCTCTACAACCCGCCGAACTTCCTGGTGCTCGACGAACCTACCAATCACCTGGATCTCGCGACCAAGGAAATGCTGGTGGACGCCCTAAAGGACTTTGAAGGCACCATGATCTTCGTATCGCATGACCGCATGTTCCTTCGCGGTCTCGGCTCACGTGTTCTGGAACTGGGCGGTGAGAGCGGCACCGACCGCCATCCCACCGTTTATCCTGGCTCCTATGTTGAATATGTCCAGAAGCTTGGACACGAGGCGCCTGGGATCTATTCGTAGGGCTAACCTGGGCTTTTGTGTAACGACTCGCCGGCGGATGAACCACGAACCCAACATCTACGGAACTGACGGAGCTGCCCGCAAAGCAGTCGCCGTCTATACGCCGTTGGCTTTGGCGTTCTATGACTTGGCGGTCTTAGGGTTCTCCAATTCCTTTGTCTGGGAATGTGACTCGCATGCGCTCCTGGATTTCTACAACCAGCATGTCTCTGATAAGCATCTGGATATCGGTGTGGGAACTGGTTACTTTCTCGACAAATGCCGGTTCCCGTCTACCGCCCCGACGATTGCACTGTTCGATCTAAACCCTCACAGCCTCGCGAGATCAGCCAAGCGCCTGCGTCGCTACAATCCGTCCTGCTATTTGGGCAACGCCCTTCAGCGCATCGATATCAGCATGTCCGGATTTGATTCCATCTCGCTCAACTATCTCTTGCACTGCCTGCCTGGCAATTTGGCGAGCAAGAGCATCGTGTTTGAGCACGTGAAGCCTTTGTTAAGAGATGGCGGCGTAATATTCGGCTCTACGATCCTGGGCGAGGGTGTGCGGCACAACCCGCTGGCCAAACAACTGATAAAGATTTACAACGCGAAAGGGATTTTCAGCAATTTGTCGGACCGGCAATCCGATCTTGAGGCAGGGCTCAAGGCACATTTCGACGAACCCACAATACACATTGCGGGTTGTGTAGCGCTGTTCAGCGCCAGAAAACGAATCGCTCCGGGGACAGAAAAGGACTTGGTGAAAGCCGCCACCTTCAACATTAACAACATCAATAAGCGGCTCGACAACCTCCTGGCGTAGTCGTGGTGTCCAAAGTTGAGATTAGCAGGAATCTGCCAGTTCGGTTGCAGACCGGGGACCGTGTTGGCAGCAAGTTTGTACTCGGGGGTTAGGCAATTGTTGTCGATGGCCGGGGCCATGAACAGAGCGCGGCGAACTCTGCGGGACAGGCCATTGATGGTTTGCAGAACGAGTCGCGCTCCCGGGTAGTGAGAGGCGAAGCACAGGCTGGCTACTCCCGAGAAGTTAGCGTTCAGGAAATCGGCGATCAGGTTGCCAGACTGGATGGCCTCGCGACCTTCGACGATGTAATCGACACAGATGGGAATAATGCAATCATTCAGGGCCTCGCCTACCTCATGAAAGAGTTGCTGGGACTGACCGACGATCGCGCTGGCTTCATCTACGTTTCAGATGTCGGCCACTTCGAAGACCTCTTTATCTTGACCTTGTCTAGCACAGGTCAAAATGAAGGTAGCGCAGGACGATGTTGCGGCCCCACTCGCATGGAGCTTGATGACCCGGATCATAGCATTTCTGTTGCAACGCTCGACACAGGTATCGACTACACCACATTCAAGAACTCTGCTCAACAATCCCTCGCAGGCCTGCCCGGTAACCGCGGCTACAGGACAGTTCTTTCCCGTTTTTCAGCACCACTACATACTCTCCGCTATTAACAGGTATCAGTTCCTTGATCTTGCTGACGTTTACGATCATCGAACGATGGATGCGGACGAAGTGTTTCGCGTCCAGTCGTTCGGAAATCTTACCTAGCGTTTCACGTAGAACGTAGGACTCCTTCCCGACGTTTAAGCGCACGTAGTTGGCCGCAGCTTCTACCCAATCAATGCTGTCCAGGTCCAGAAACACAACTCGCCCGTTAACCTTAATCACCAAGCGGCTGTCGCGCTGCGACGCGGGAATCGTCATCGATCTGACTTGCGATAGCAGACTCAGAATGCGGTGCGTGATCTCGCTGTCGCGCGACCTGTAGAGTTCAGACCGAGCCCTTTCGACCGCGTGGTGCAGGCGCTCCTGGTCGAACGGTTTTAGAAGGTAGTCAAGAGCATTTGCTTCAAAGGCGCGGATCGCATACTGATCGTAGGCCGAGGTAAAGACGACCACCGGCATTTCCTGCGGAGGGATTTTGTCCAAAACCTCGAAACCATCCAACTCCGGCATTTGAATGTCGAGCAGCAACAAGTCTGGCCGGAAATTGCGGATCGCGGACACGGTTTGCCTGCCATCTTGGCACTCAGCGACGACTTGCACCTGCGATTCCGACTCCAGCAAGATCAGCAGCTTCTGGCGCGCCAGCCGCTCGTCGTCGGCAACCACGGTCCGCATCAGGGATTGTTCTTGCGTCGGCAAACCAACAAAATCTGTGATCATTGGCCCGCCCCACACGGGGTCTAACAGTTGTATAGACGGAACAGCATGAAAATGGTTGTCAGGAAATAAACCGTGAACCCGCTATTTGTCCCCATGTTGCAGCATTTGGTCCCACTCTTACATCGCATTGTCCCCATAGCGAGTGCTCTGGTCCCATTTCAGCCTGGGTTGATTGGAAAGCCCGTCCCGATCACGCAGAATTGAACGGGTTACATTTCTTTCGGACTCTGAGACTTCTACACTCAGCCGCCGCGCTATGATCGTTTCTGGCTGAACGTATCGGTTCATGATGTGAGCGGCGTTCAGGCATTACGCGGACCGACAGAGTTGGCAAGTCGATTTCCGATAAAGGCAAAATGCTGTCGCCGAAGGTGCTCCGGAAATGAAAGACGGTTGCGAAGAGTGCGGGCGAGATCTGCCGGCCGACGGCGAGGCATATGTGTGCTCTTACGGATGTACCTTCTGTCCGATTTGTTCCTCGAACACGCAGTACGTTTGCTCGCACTGTGGAGGAGAGCTAGTTCGCCGTCCGCGGCGATCTGCGCCGTTGAAGGCGCAGGACAAACCGAATGCGCAGATCGACGGGACCTTGCGCCCTGCCGTAGTATGGGCTTCCAGCTTCGGTATGTGGACGTTCGTTACTCTGGCCTATACCATAACGATCTACGAACTATATCGCCCCACTGGCCAGGGAATGAGCTTTCTAAGTATTCTGGGCCTGCAATCAGGCCTGGTCCTCACTTATGCCCCGCTGACTCCCTTCGCTTTCGCATTTGCGAATCGCTACCAGGTGCAACGAACTAACTGGGCAAAGCGATCGCTCGTGCTGCTTGCGGGCGGCCTGCTGTTTACCGTGGCGCACGTGGCCCTCAGGGGTCTGACCCCTTACGCGTTTTGGGATCCTCAAGTCAAGCACTGGGTCTCGGCCGTCTGGGACTCTCAAGCGCATAAGTTCCGGGTCCATTGGTATATGTATCGCAACCTGTTGCTCGTAAGCACCGTCGACGATGTGGTCACGACGTATTTGCCGATCGTGTTAATCGCACACGTGGTGTCTTACTACCATCGCTTCCGGGAGCGAGAGTTGCGCACCTCGCAACTGCAGGCGCAGCTGGTGAAGGCACGCCTCCAAGCGTTAAAGAGTCAGCTACAACCGCATTTTCTCTTTAACACGCTGAACTCTATTTCCGCTCTGATGTTAACGGACGTCAAGGCCGCGGACCGAATGATCGCACGCCTTGGCGACCTGCTCAGGATCAGTCTCGAAACCGCCGGGACCCAAATGACAACACTGAGCCGCGAACTTGAGTTTGTAAATTGTTACATCGAGATCGAGAAGGTACGCTTTGAAGAACGGCTAAAGGTAGTTATTGACGTGGCGCCTGAGACTCTCGACGCCAGCGTTCCGCACTTGCTGTTGCAGCCTTTAGTGGACAATGCGATCAAGCACGGAATCTCAAGGTTGACGGCTGGGGGTGAGATTCGAATCTCGGCCAATACAGATCATAGGGATCTTCACCTGGAGGTGAGAGACAACGGACCCGGAGTTCGCGAGGGGGGTTCGTTTGCATCGAGTGGCGTTGGACTGAGAATCACACGTGAACGGCTGGAGACGATCTATGGCCGGCAACAGAGCGTGGAACTGCTGAATTTGCCGGAGGGCGGAGCGGTCGCTCGGGTGAGCATTCCTCTTCAGACGGGCGGAGGAGGAGACACATCCGCAGACGAGGGTCTCAGTCCCGCTGAATAAAAGTGGCCGGTGACCAGACGCACGAGTTCGCCATTTCCGGGTTAGCTCGGAATTGAAAGCGAGGCGCCACATCGTGGCGCCCCGAAACGACTGGAGTTAGAAACTAACGCGGACACCCAACTGAATATTGCGCGGCGTGTTGAATGTGTCAAAGGGGGTGAGGTTGTACAAAGCGCCGAAATTGCTGGGACTGTAGAGCCCCGACAAAATCGGATCGAGGAACTGATTATGGTTGAAAACGTTCTGGAAGACGCCTTGGAGTGTCATGCTGACGTTCTCCGCGACCCTGATGTTCTTCGCCGCGCTCACGTCCATATTCCAGTAGCGCAGGCCATTCAGCATACCCTCGGCACCGTCCCTGTTATCTATCCCGATCACCGGGTTACGCCAGTTGTTAACCTCAGCTACTCCATTCTTGAAAATATTGACGGGCAGCCCGGTTGAGGGCGAGTTGTAATAGGCTTTGCCTTGTCCTCCGATGGGTCCAATCGGTACCGCGTTTTCGTCGCCGAAGAAGTTGGTGTTATCTCCTTCGCCCCAGGGCGAACCGTTTCCGGCTGACCCAAAAACCTCGACCGGCGTGCCGGTTCCCGCAGCGAATACGGACGAGAACGTCCATCCTCCCAGCAGCCGTCCGATCATTCTTGACTGGCCTTTATAGAACGGCGGATTGTACACGAACAGCGCATTGTACGTGAGCTTGCGGTCAAAGGGTTGTCGGCCATACATTTCGTTCAAATTGAAGGGATCGTCCGTAGTGAACTCGCTGGTGGCTTGAACCTCCGCTCCAGTCCCCAGTGCCTTAGCCCAGGTTAGGTTCGACTGCAGGGTGAGACCCTTCCAGTCGGCCATCTTGATGGAAACGAAGCCCGCATTATAGTTACCGTGGCCAATGCTGGTGTTAACAGCTACGCCCGAAGCCGTCTGGCCGCCACTTCCGAAGGCGGACCCGGCAATGGGAGTGTTCATCATGCTGCGGGGGAAGTTGAACCCGCCGTTGTCCAGATCACCCCACAAATTCCACATTAGGTCGTTGGCGAGATTGCCACCTTCCTTCGCCACCACAGTGGCAGTGCAGTTCCCGGGAGTGCAGTAACCCGTACCTGCGAGTGCCGCCTCGAAGAACGGTTGCGAGGTGACCGCGGCCGCGTTGCCCGCGCAACCACCGCCTCCCATGCCGGCCAAGCCTCCGCAGTATTGCAATAGCACATTCCTCCAGGCTGCGGAGAACTGCTGTCCACCCAGCGTCATCATGTAAGGCACCGTGTTAATGTTGACGGGCTGGTACTCGTGTGAGATTTTGCGCCCGATGTAGCCAACTTCCAAGCTGACTTTGTGGTTTAGCTGGCGTTGAATGGTGAAGTCGAATGCGTCAGAGGAGTTGGGCCGGAAATTGGGGTCCAAGGACGCACCGGGGCCGGCCGCGACCTGATTGTATCCAGGATAGTACGGTTGGGGCAGCGTTGGACTACCCACTGGAATCGGGGCATTCAAGCCGTCGAAACCACTCGCCGTCGCACCCACGCGAAAGGCGTTGGAGGCGGCGGCTGTACCTGACGCGCCGCACGTGCCGTTCATGAGGTTGTTGACGCACTGCACGGGCTGGATGATGCCCGGGGCCAGCAGCGGCACCAGCACCAGGTCCACTCCGTTCAGGCGGCCGTAGACGCGGCCATAGCCGCCGCGAATGACCGTGTCCTCATGTCCGAAGATCCTGCCCATCAGCGACTCGCTGTCGAAGCGCGGGTTCCACGCCGCAGCAATGCGCGGGGCGAATTCGCCGTAGAACGGGTTGTAGGGGTACTTCAATCCATTCTGGGTATTCCCTACCAGGGCATAACCGATTTCGGGGTTGTACACCTGGCCCTGCAATGCCGCAGCCTTGCGTTGCGCCAGGTAGGCCAAAGCACCGAGCGGCTGATCAGCCTGATCTACCAGCTCCACCTGCTGGCCATTTTGCTCAACTGGCGGCATCTCCAGCGTCCAGCCCAAGCCGTAAGTCAAAGTGAACGTCGGCTTCATGTGCCAGGTGTCGCTGAAGTAAACGTTGTAATAGGGGATGGTGCTCTTGGCATACGCCGGTGTCCCGATGGGCTGCAAAGCCAGCGAAGCGCCGCTACGCGTATAAGCGACCTCTGAGGCGGAAACGATGCCCAGGGCCGCCGCAGTCAGGGCGCCACAGTTGGCGACCGTGGTGGCCGCTCCTGCGTTGCCAACTCCCCCGCAAGGATATGCGTCGGCGGAGAGCAGTGACCCGGAGGTTCCGTAACCCAGGTCATACACGGGCTGGTTGTTAATGGTGCCGCCATTATCGGTTCGTTGATGCCAATTGAAATTGTGCTGATACATGCCGCCAAGTTGGAACAGGTGATTGCCCTTCAGTATGGAAAGATCGTCGCGAATCATATTATCTTTCCCATCCCAGAAGCGGGTGCGGGTATTTTGATTGTCGACGTCGTAAGGCGCGAGCGTTTCAAGTTCACCCCCACTCTGCCCGCTTTCGATCTCGAGCGCTCCGCCCAGGCCGGGCAACTGCGGAACATCTCCTGTCCGGGCGTAAGCCCACCAGTTTCGCAAGAAGCTATAGTGGATGTCGTTGGTGGTGTTCGTTGTGATGTTGCTGGTGAGCGACGCAACCAGGTACCACGGTCGCGTCGGCTTGCTGGACAGACTGGTTGGCACGCCCAGCGTGTCGCCAGGAAAGAAACCGCCGATATCTACCTGGTCATCCGTAGCGTAGTTCAAGTGGTAATAACGATAGCTGGTCATGAAATGTTGTTTTGCGGAAAAATCGTGGTCGACGCGCGCCACAGCGAATCTGCTGGTCGTTGGGAGAGCAAGATTGGCGGCGAATGGTAGAACGTTTGCGCCGTCGCAGAGGGCCAGAGCGCAGGAAGTGGAGTTCGACTGCGGCATCCAGGTGCTCCAAATCTGCGCAACCGAAGGATTCAGTCCCAGGCTACGCGGGTCGCATAGGCCTCCGGGAGCCGCCCCACAGCCGTAATTAGCGGGGTAGGTAGTGCCGTTGTAGGTCACGGCGAAATTGTTCAGATTGTAGTCGACCGTACCAAGATTAGCCGGGCTGGTATCTGTAATGAGCCCCAGGCGCAGAGCCGGCGATGGCGTGTCCCGGGAGTAGGTCTCGACGTTGGGCCACTTAAAGCCTTCGTAATTGAAAAAGAAGTAGGTCTTGCCGCCGAGAACATCTTTCGGAATGAGTGGTCCACCAATTGCCCCGCCGAAACGGCTGTAATGGTAGTCGGGAAGTGGAACGTGATCGTACTCGTTCTGCCAGCTATTAGCCGACCATTTGTTGTCTTTATAATATTCGTAAGCCGTGCCATGAAAGGAATTGGTTCCGCGTTTGGTGACCACCTTAATTTCCGCGCCGGCGGAACTGTTAAAATCGGCTGTCTGGCCAGTTGTGTTTACTTTGAATTCCTCCACGCTGTCCTGCGGAGTAGGCATCGTACCCGAGGGTCCGCTGAGCGCCTGATTCTGCCCGGCAACGCCGCCGGTCGGGTCACCGACGGTGAGGTTGGGAACATATACGCCACCTGAACCATCCATATCGTTGCTGTTGTTGCCGCCATCGAGCGAGAAATAGCTTTGGTCCATGACGGCCCCCGCGACACTGCCATCCGTGGCCACGCCTGGTTGCAAACTGATAAAACTGTTGACGTCGCGGCCAAGACTGGGAAGGAAGTTGACGAGGTCACCAGAGATCGTGTTGCCTACGGTGGCATTCGTGGTCGCCAGTTCAGTGCCGGTGGCCTGTACCTCGACGACCACATTCGCGCCGCCTACTTGCAGGGATAAATTAACGTTGACCGTCGCTCCGACCTGTACCCCCTGCTTCAAGGCCTTCGTGGTTTCAAACCCCACTTTACTCACGGCAATGTTGTAGACACCCGGACTAACGTCGACGTAAACGTACCGGCCCTCTTTGTTGGTGGTAGTGGCTCGTGCAATGTTCGTAGAGATATCGGTCAGCGTGACCGCGGCTCCCGCCACCACCGCGCCCGACTGGTCGGTGACCGTGCCGACAACCGTGCCGGCTGTCACTGATTGCGCCAGAGCAGGCACCGCAGCACCCACACAAACCACTGACAGGAGAACCAAGGCCAACTTCACGCTACGCATATGCATCGCTTCCTCCTAACCTGGATGGGACACGGATTCTTCTTCACATCAGGAACGAGAACGGTCGGAACATAAGTTACTGAGCGTCAACAAACAGCCGGTGGGTGAGTAACATCCGAGATGCCACTTCTAAGACGAAACATTCGTCTTGGGACAGGTAATCTGGTTTCCGTGACCAGAGGTGCAACAATTAGTGTCGGCTCCCTTGTCTCGCTTCTCTGTCTGAGCGCGTTTTGATCGCGAGTCCTCGCTTTCCCTACAAGAAGCCGTAGGAATCGTTTCCGAAATTCCAACTCCAATAGCTAAAAGAGAAAGGGTTCAGGCAAGAAAGGGTTCGGGCAAAGCAGGGTTCAGGCAAGAGAGAGTGCTTCTTTCAATGGTGGGAGCCGTCAACAACCAGCACCCGCGGCCTAGACGAAATAGCCCGGTGACTAAAGCAGTTGGCCGTTTTCGGTCGAACTCCAGGAGAAGAGTAATTCTCCTCCCTAGCGGATCGTGGCGGGTGACACGTCATGGACGACCGCGACAGCCAGCGGGGCTTCACCTCCATCGTCCGGTGCCATCAATTTGTTCTTGCGCTCTGCCGCCGCCCACTGCCAAGAGCGTTCGCCGCGATCACCATGCAATCCGGTCACCTCGCCGTAATATACAAGTCGGCCCAAGATCGTGTAGATGGTTGCCATGGGATATTTGTGGTGGGCCAACAATGCAGGCGAGGTCCTCTGAATGCCATCGCAAACGTCGCGGGCACTCATTGGCTGTCCGGCTTCCATTAATATTCTGCGGCACGCCAGGGTGATTCCAGGCCGCCGGGAAGTACCTTTGCGATCGAATAGGTCCAACAGAGCAGTATCCAAAATGTCGTCGCCAAAAAGGTTTGCCAGCCCGATGATGGTTTGCTTCACGCTAAGAATGCGCTTGGCGATCCCCGCTCGCTCCTCCGTCAATTGGTGCAACTCCCGCTCTGCTTGCTGTACCACTAGTAGTACGTGGTAATTGTCTCCGCCCGGAGTATCCGGCGCCGCCTTTTCCATTGTTTGTTCGTGGTCCATGAAGTCTACATAACACCTTTGTCGTCAGTTGAGACATCCGCCGGGACTGACACTACTTCGCGCGGGACCAGTACACAATCAAGGGCCACAAACAGGCACCTCCGGGCTAGTTCGCAACTCTGACGGGTCGACGACCACGGGTTTCACAAATGGATTTGTGCTCTGTGGAGCGTTTCTAGAAATCAAGCCGTAAGGCAAACTGCATGATGCGGTTTCCGGTATTGTTGCCGGGCTCTGCTGTCTGTCCGGTAAGAACCCCGAACGACGGTGGGTTGCTGATATCCGCCACGCCAGCACTCGGCAAAGCGAAGCTGGGGTGATTGAAGACGTTGAAGGCTTCGGCACGAAATTCAACGATGTAGCGTTCCCGGATGGGAAAGTGTTTGTCGAGAGCCAGATCAACGTTCGAGTAGTGGGGGCCTCGCAGATTATTCCGGCTGCCGGCCTCGAAGCCGAGTGGTTCGCTGAACGCTCCCACCGCGGCGGTGGGATTGTCAAAGAGCTGCGGTCGTCCGGTCGCCGGATCTATGTGGGTGCTGACCTTCAGAGCGCTCTTATCGCCATTAAAGATTGCCGGCACATTTTGATCGAAACTTAAGGGGAATGCGTTGGCTACTGTAGTGAAAGCAAGTCCGGTGCGCCACGACATTCCACCACTAAGCTGCCAGCCCCCGATGATCTGGTTGGTCCAGCCGGGAATCTGCGAGGCGAAAAACTTGCCGTGCCCGATCGGAAGGTTGTAGATGCCGTCGGCGCTGATCTGCTGCGCAACGTCGAAATCGGAATTTCCCCTGCATGTCCGCAGGTGGAGGGGATCGCAGAGCACACCGCCAGTGAAATCAGCCGCCGCACCTAAATTGCTATTCGCGGTCGACGAGAGGTTGTCGATCGAGTGTGAATAAGTGTAGTTCAGGTCGAACTGCAAGCCCTGGGAAAACTTGCGATGCAGGGTGGTGAGCAAGCCAGCGTAGTCGGAAGCCGCCTTGTTGGTGTAGTAGACGTCATAGACGTACTGCGGATTGAAGCCGACGCCGAACGGTAGGTCGCCAGCCAGTTCAAGGAAATAGACCGAGCTTCCCATGTCGCCACGAAGGACAAGAGGGCAATAACCGCTGTTGGCTAGAAAGCTGGTGCCTCCGCCAGCGATGAGATCCTCGAAAAACGGCTGAGGAGTGACGGTCACTGCGGAGGAGCAGGCGCCTGGCGTCGTTCTCAATTGCGCGCCGAGACTGGCAAAAGCCTGTGACAGTAATTGTCCCCCCTTTCCGGGAGTTGGATCTTTAAAGTCGACCAGTTCGCCGGCATCGGCGGGCGCCAGAAGACGGCGGCCGAAGCGGCCAAAGAGGGTTGCGTCCAGTTGAAAGTGGCCTGGAAGCTCACGTTCGAAGCCGAAGCTGGCAAATTCGGAGTACGGCGCCTTGAAATTCGCGTCAAAAGCGTCGTTCAACGAATTGTTGGCTATGCCGGAGCCAACAAAATTGGTGTAGGGCGTGAAGGGCACAGTGACTTGGGGAGGAGCCGGTAACCCCGGGGCCGGCACTTCTCCAAGCGTCTGAAAGAATGGTCCCGCGGCCAAATCCTGAGCCGCGTTTCCGGTCGGGTTAACAGGAAAATTTGTCGTTGCGCCACTCACGAAGACCGCGGCAACCTGATTCTGTATGAACTGCAGTGAATTTACCGCGGTGTGGTCATAGACCATGCCCGCACCAAAGCGAATTACGGTTTTGCGGTCACCCAGTATTCGACCAAGGAGGCCGTCGTTAAAGGAAGGGTTGTAGGCAAGGCCAAACCGGGGGGCAAAATCCCGCCAATCGGGATGATAGTAACCCGGGGCGTGATTGGCCTTGCCAGCGAGAGTATAAGAAGCAACCGGATCGCCGGCGGGTGCGTTCGCTCCGCATGCTGGTATGGCCGGGTTAAATCCCAGTCCGCCACAGGCTCCAATTCCCTGCTGCCCACTCTGAATACGGGGAGTGATGTACTGGGCAAAGTCCAGATTGGAAGTGGCCTCCAGGCCGCTGGTTTCGTACGGAACTGAATAATAGATGTAGCGGAGGCCGTAACTGATGGTCAGGTCGTGGCGCGCCTTCCAGCTATCCTGTAGATAGAGTTCAGTCTCATCGGCCTTGTAGTGCCGCACCGAAGCCGTGCCCACGGGGAGACTGTTTAGCTGGCTGTTGTAGTTGTAATTGGTGAAGAGCGACGCGTAGCGACCGATGTAAAAAGGAAGTGCCTGATCCCAGAGGAGGTTACCAACGCCGTTGGGATCTTGTTCGATGTCGGGAGGTCGAGCCGCGGGATTCAAGTTTGGCACGAATCCGCCGAGCCCGATCTGGGTGGTATCGAAGGAGTTCCCCAGGCTTGAAAGCACGGCAATGGGTTTGAAAGTAGCGCCCACCTGAAAGGTGTGGCCGCCTCGAACGTAAGTGTAGTCGTCGCGGAACTCGGGGACTGGAATATGGCGAAACTGGCCGCTCGGAGATAAGTAAGGAGCAGAAATGTTGCCGAAAAGACTGCCGTTGACGGGGTTGACGTAAGAGGTGAGGCCCAACGGGTTAAAAAGACTCGGGGTCTGGAACCTTTGCCGAGTCTCACCGTAGACGAACTGGTTGACCATGTTGTTGTTGATGGTCCAGGTGTGTCCGACGACGTAGGCGTAGTCGTTTTCTATCGCCACGCGGGTCAGGGGATCACTGGGAAGGAAAGCGGGCGCCGGGAAATTAAGGTTGTCACCATCGAGTTCGCGGCGGATGGTGAAGCGGCCGAATAGTTTCATCTTGTCGGAGATGTTGTAGTCGATGCGGCTTACATAGATATTTGGGGACTGTGGAGTCCGGATGTTGGTGCGATATCCGCCCGTGTTCACGCCATCGCCGCCGAGGGAAATGTCGTTCGCTTCAGGGTAGCGGCTCAGGATGTAGGTGAGCAATGCCTGATCTTGCCCCGGAAATGTTACGCCTGCGTTCTGACTGTTCTCCAGGGTCTGAACCTGAGTCGAAGTCAACGAGGTGATACAGGTTGGTTGAGTGTTCTGGCGGCTGCCGGGACCGCAGTCGGGGCTACTGCTATTAACGTAGGACAACATGCCGTTCCGGAAAGAGTCCAAGGGCACGGTCCATTCTACGGGGGTCTGACTGGCGTCGCGGCGTCCCTCGTAGTCGAAAAAGAAGAATGCCTTGTTCTTGATAATGGGCCCACCCAGACTGGCGCCGAACTGGTTTCGGATAAGTACGGGCTTGGCGACGCCGTTGAAGTCGTTAAACCAAGTGTTGGCTTCGGTGACGGTATTGCGGAGATACTCGGAGGCGGAGCCGTGCCACCGATTGGTGCCACTCTTGGTGACAAGGGAAACCTGGGCACCTGACCCGCGACCCTCAGAGGATAAGGTGTTGGCGGTTTCGCCGCGGAATTCCTGGATGGAATCGACCGGGGCTTGGCCGACGGTGGCGTAGGGCTGACCGATCGCGTAGTCGTTGACGTCGAGCCCGTCGACCGAGTAACTTCCCTGATCCGCGCGCGCACCGGTCACAGAACCAGACCGGTTTCCAGTGAGATCGTCTGTCCCCGGCGATGCCACCAAAACACCTGGTTCGTAGATGAGGAGAGCGGTGGGATTGTCGCGAATCATAATTGGCATCTCGTGGACCAGTTGCATGTCGAAATTGTTGCCCACGGTGGTGTCTGTCGTATTAAGGGTTACGCTGGAACCCTCGCCGTTGACCTCAACAGTTTCAGAACGCTTTCCCACCTGCATTTGTGCGTTCTGGGTGTGGGCGACGCCGACTGCCAGGTAAATGTCGGAAACGGTCAAGGAGGAGAAGCCATCCTTGCTAAAAGTAACGCTATAACCGGGTCCGGGTAATACTTTAGGAAAGGTATAGGCTCCGACCGAGTTGGTTTTGGTCTGGTAGGTGGAGTTGGTCTTGGTGTCGACCAAAGAGACGGACGTGTCGGCCACGACGGCGCCGGTTTTATCGGTGACTATTCCGGTGAGGGAGGCGACGTCCTGCCCGGCAAGAAATAAGGGCGTCAGAACGGATACAGTCAGAACAAAAATGGCAACTTTGGTTCGCGTCATTTTAGATTTTCTCGATAGTGGGAATCGGAAACTGATGGGACCGCCCCTGTGTTATCTCGCGCGTGTCACCGGCTCATGAGAAATTGCCGCAGTTTCCAATCCGAACGAGCCTCAGTTGCGGATGTGTGGGACGGGTGACCATGGGAGCGGGACGAATGTCGGGTGGACATAAAGCAATTCCCACTAAGTAGGGATGCACCGAATACTGAAGTTGAAGGAAGTCTGGTGCTACTGCGGTCCGGGCTACAGATTTGAAGAAGTCGGGCAGCAGGAGGTATGAGATGTCATAGTTATCCTCTCAATCACCATGCGGTACAGGCTCGCGAGATCTTCCGCTTTAGGGGGTCGGCCAACAACGTGGTCTTCTGTATAAGACGGCTGCCTTTTCGCGTCTTTCTTATTCGAGGAACGGCGCTTCTACAATACGGTCACAGAAGTTCCGAGGGTGGAACTCAGGTACGTAGCGATCACGAATGTCACGCATAAAGGAACTCGATGCCGATCGCGGATGGTTGCGAACCACATCTGTGCAAGTCCTCACGAAGGCGTCTTTGAATCTCAATCTCGGAAAAGCAGTTATGACCGCTTCGACATCGGCTTTTCTGATCTTCGAGAAATCAGGCGCGAATACGTCAGCACCCGCGCCTTCACCAACCAGTGCGATTTCCGCTTGCTTGAAGGATCCGATGGGAGAGGCATGCATCGCGATCCCGTCCCATACCGTACCGATTCTGTCCTTCGCGTAATCATGCGCTTCCAGGAAACGGCGGGCTGCCTCGGCCCCTTGAATCTCAAACGGATTGTCACCCTGAAAGCGATCAGTTAACCCCAGATCATGCAAAATACATGCAAGATAAAGCAGCTCTGCGTCGACTTTCTGACCGAGCGCACGGCCGACTAACGACCCAAAGAGAAATGTTCGGACTGCATGGTTGAATAGATAAGGAGGAGAAGAGGATCGGCAGAGTTCGGTCGCCGCCCTGGCGATCTCGGAGTCCACGAGCCGTACTCCAGAAACCACCAAGGGCAATGGTTCGACGGCAGATTCCATTGCCAACGGCTGAGAGTCTCGTCCATAGGGAGGCGGCGCCCCACTTGGCATTGAGATGCCCAGTGCTAGCGCTCCCATGCCATGGATTGCTTCTCGTCTGTTCATAGAGATGTCTGTAATGGGCCCCAGGGTTTGCGAGGCGCGGGGAGTGCCCTCTGATTCGGAACGACCCCTCGGCCAGACGCGTCCGCCAATCAGATAACCACAATTTAGAATGCTGCGGAAGGCGGGTTGGGATGTTCGCACCGTAATTGAGGACGACTATCGTCACGCTCTGGAGTTATCGGCTCGCAGGCATGAATATGCAAGACGACTCCAGCGTCAGCTCCTTGCTTCCCTTCTTCAAGGGAAAGTAGACGGCGTCATTTTCGGGGTTCACGATGCCAAGAAACCTGGATCGCGGAACCCTGGGCGCTTTGACCGCGGTAAGACCGAGGCATAGCCATTACCTTTTAGGAAAACGATGGACGGCCGATACTGCTGTTACAGTCGCCCCTTCACCGAGGTTCCTTGGCCAAACTCTGTGATTCCGGTTGTTCAACGCGACATGGAAGAGTCCTTCAGTATTTGCGGATCACGCCACGACGAATGCATCCGGCGCGAATGGCCAGCAGTTTCCACGTAATGTTCCTGTCTTGGGTCACAAAGCGTAGCATCTCCCGCTCGGGTAGCTTGAGAAGCCGGTCGAGTCGCGCGTCATGCTTTTGCACGGTGGTGTAACTGAGATTGTGGCACGCTCTGCACCCAAACATCGGCAAATGCGTCGGCCTGTACAGTTTGAGGGCACCGCGACCGCAACCTGGACAGAGCAGGCACAAAGCGCTGGCCGCACCCGCGTGTACCACGGTACTGAACGGGAGGCCAAGCCTCCGACACCGGGAAGTATCCGAGATCATGACAATCTCGCAATCCTCTACGACAACATGCCGGATTATGTTCGGCGGCATAGGTTTTCCCCAAGAAGTGTTCGGCCCCCGGTGCCTCAAATTGTGCCCCCTACTTGCCGCTATTGTGCCCCACGAACTGATACGGCGCGTTTCGAGGAGATCGAGAGGTGTGCTGAAAGTGCAGTAAATAACAGGAGATGACAGCAAGAACTTGGTAGCGCTACCGGGAATCGAACCCGGGTTTGAAGATTGAGAATCTTCCGTCCTAACCCCTAGACGATAGCGCCATCTTGAGAGCTTCGATTATAACAAAGCAATCCGTGTCATTTTCTCCGACAAGGCACGTTTCCACAGCCTCCGGAGGTTTATACTGGGACCACTCTGCCACAAAATTCTAACGTTCTCCTAAACGTTGCGGGACGAGTGTATGTGGTTCGTTGAACAATTCGATTCATTCATAAATCTAGGCATATGCAAGGAGTATCCAAATATGGCAAGGTCGAAATCTACCTCAGGCGGCAAGTCCAGTCGCTCCAATCCAAGTCCACAAGAGCAACCTAAAAACATTAATCCAGCCAACATACCCGATGTGAATGCGGTCGTGCCCGGAACGACGGCCGCGGAAGTCGCTGCAGAAGTCAAAGTCGCTCCCGAACCGCGGAAGTTGGGATTCGTCAGGACCGAGCCCCGAAAAAACTCCGCGTCCCAAGTTAACCTCGTTCCCATAAATCTGGAGGACGAGATCCGGCGCCGCGCCTATGAACTCTACCTGCAGCGCGGAACGGCGCCCGGCAGCGAGGCCGAGGACTGGCTGACCGCCGAACGTGAAATAATGCAGCGCTACCGTAAGCAAAGCGCGTAGTCTCGGGGTTCTTGTCAAAACAATGCGGCGGCACAATTCGGCCGCCGCATGCCCCTTCGCGGTTGCCTCGCCGGGAGGTTTCTGAAAAAATAGCCGGGGTTCCCCACATGGCGGAAATCGGAAGTTTCGCACTGCTTCTCGCTTTGGCCCTGAGCGTTTATTCGTTCCTCGCCGGGATCATCGCCCTAGCTTTCCCGAACCAAGGTTCTGGCCGTCTGGGTGAGACCGCCCGCCGCGCTGGAGTCGCCACTTTTGCCTCAGTCCTTCTCGCCGCGACCGTCCTCGTCATCTGCGCCTTCCAGGACAACTTCCGCATCGCCTACATCTTCCACCACAGCAACCGTGATCTCTCTGGTCCTTATAAGTTCGCCGTGTTATGGTCCGGCCAGGAAGGCTCGCTGCTTTTCTGGTCGCTCTTGCTCGCAGCCTACGGATTCGTCCTGCGCCTGCGCTATAAGACTGACCCACGCCTCTTCGCCTACGCCTCGGTAGTCCTGGCCGGCGTGCAGATCTTCTTTCTGCTGCTGGTAAACTTCGCCGCCAACCCCTTCGGCATTCTCGAAGGCCCGCTCCGTGCCGATGGCAGCGGCCTGAATCCGTTGCTGCAGTATCCCGAGATGGTGATTCATCCGCCCATGCTCTATCTCGGCTATGTCGGATTCACGGTCCCGTTCGCGTTCGCGCTGGGCGCGCTGATCATGAAGTATCCCGGCGAGAAGTGGATCAACATCACCCGTCGCTGGACCATGGTCACCTGGGCTTTCCTCACCTGCGGCGTCTTTCTCGGCGCGCACTGGGCCTACTCGGTGCTCGGTTGGGGCGGCTATTGGGGATGGGACCCCGTCGAGAACGCCTCGCTCATGCCCTGGCTCACCGGCACCGCCTTCCTGCACTCGGTCATGATGCAGGAAAAGCGCGGCATGCTGAAGATGTGGAACATGTGGCTGGTTTTCGCCACCTTCTGGCTCGCCATCCTCGGAACCTTCCTAACGCGCAGCGGAATCATCAGTTCCGTGCACGCCTTCGCCCAATCTTCCATCGGAGAATGGTTTGGCTGGTTCCTCCTGATCACATTGGCCCTATTCTGTTTCTTCTTCTTCAAGAACAAGTCGAGCCTGCGCAGCGAACACAAGCTCGAGTCGATCGTGTCGCGCGAGTCCAGCTTCCTGTTCAACAACCTGCTCTTCGTGATTCTCTGCATCGTCGTGCTCCTGGGAACCTGGTTCCCGAAACTTACCGAGCTCATCGAAGAAAAGAAAGTCACGGTGTCGGCGCCTTACTACAACAGCGTTGCCATCCCTGTGGCCTTGCTGCTCTTGATCCTCACCGCCCTAGGCCCACTGCTGGCCTGGCGTAAGACTTCGCTCGAAAGCCTGAAGCGCAACTTCCTGTGGCCGACCATCGGTGCGATCGCGGTCGCCATCTTCCTGATGATCACGCCCCAAAGTTGGGGATCAGCTTTCGGCCTCAGGCCCTGGAAGGATATCTCTTACTTCTATTCGCTGATGGCCATCGCACTCTCGGTGCTGGTCACGCTCACCGTGGCCAGCGAGTTCTACCGCGGCGGCCGCGTCATCTCCAAACACACCGGCCAGGGCATGTTCGCCTCCATGGTGCAGCTCACGCACCGCAACACCCGCCGCTACGGCGGATACATCGTCCACTTCGGGGTGGTCGTCGTCATTATTGGTTTCTCCGGAGCCGCCTTCAATCAGGAAAAAGAGATGGAGATGAAAACCGGCGACCAGATGACCATCGGTCCCTACACCGCGATCTGCCGCTCCTCTACCGAGGACGACAACGCTAACTATTTCAGCCAGTGGGCCGTGCTCGACATTTACAAAGGCGGTAAGCCCATCGGCACCATGACCCCGGAGCGCCGCTTCTACCATGCCAGCCAGCAGACCTCGACCATGCCGTTTATCCGCTCCACTCTGAATGAGGATCTCTACTTCGTCTTCGAGGGAGTGAACCAGGATAACGGTCGCCCCATCCTCCGGGCACACCTGAATGCGCTCGTGATGTGGATCTGGCTGGGAGTTTGGATCATGTTAGGCGGAACCGTTCTAGCTCTAGTTCCAAACGCGCCCGCGCCAGTCCGTGTTCCCGCGCCCGCAAGGCTAGGACAAGCACACCCGGCTCCCGTAGCCACAGGAGATTGATGTTGCGTTACTCGAATCCATTTTCGAAAGTGGGTGCTCCATTTCTCCGGTACTTTGCGAGAAGTGGAAGATTGTCGGGTGCCCCATTTCTCGCGTCTTTTGCGAGAAAGCCTGCCCTGAGCTTGCCGAAGGGTGGGGCTTTGCGCCGCAAAGCAGCCCACACGCTCCTGCTCTGTGTCGCAGTCTTCGCCTTCCTAGGCGCCGGTGACCCCGCCACCCGCTTCAACGAAATCGGCCACCAGATGATGTGCATCTGCGGCTGCAACCAGATTCTTCTGGAGTGCAATCACATCGGCTGCCCCAATTCCGACGGCATGCGCAACGAACTCATGGCCGCGGTCACGCGCGGAGACAGCGACAGCCTGGTCGAGCAAGGCTTCGTCCAGAAATACGGCCCCATAGTGCTGGCGGCTCCAACCATGCAAGGCTTCGACCGCGCCGCCTACATCATCCCGCCAGTCGCTCTGTTTCTGGGCGTCGGCCTGATCGTGTTCGTGATTCGTTCCTGGAAGAACCGTCCGGCCCCCGCCATCGCTGACGGTCTGAGCCCCGTTCGCGGCGCCGAACTCGAGCAATTCCGCGACCAGGCCGGCAAGGAGACTGATCTATGATGGAGAACGACCTATGACTTGGCTCATCTGCGGCCTGCTGTTAGCCGGATCTCTTTTTTATGTTCTCTACCAACCCGGAAGACTCTTCCTCGGCCCGGAGAAAACCCGCGCCGGCTATCTCCGCGAACGCAAAGACGCCGTCTACGAAAACCTGCGCGATCTCAACTTCGAATACAAAGCCGGCAAAGTCCCCGACGCCGATTACACCTCGCTGAAATCATCCCTCCAGGACGAAGCCGCCACCCTCCTGGCCGAAATCGCCCACCTGGAGAAAAATCCCGCACCTCAAAAAGGAACCCGCTCTTGAACGAAATGTACCGCAGAGCTGTCATTGAAAACAGAACTGTCATCCTGAGCGGAGTGGAAACTTCGCGAAGCGAAGTTCCCACGCAGTCGAAGGATCCCTTGTCCCTCAACGGCGCCACGCGTCCTCGCAAGGAGTTCCCTTCACAGTCTTTCTTC